>Ga0247665_1000095_pt1 | contig 11920 bp, 10 predicted proteins | sample CNK06_metaG_FD_182716 | JGI IMG/M metagenome (GOLD analysis project Ga0247665, IMG submission 182716) | Soil microbial communities from Purdue University Martell Research Forest, Indiana, United States - CNK06 | ecosystem: Environmental > Terrestrial > Soil > Temperate forest > Bulk soil... | reverse complement strand
GCCGCGCACCGCCATCTTGTAGTGCTCGATCGCGCCCCGCACGGCCTCGAGATGCGGCAGCGCCTGCGCCGCGTCGCGGTCGGGGAAGAGCACGCTGAACTCCTCGCCGCCGTAGCGGTAGGCGATACCGCCGCCGGCGACCCTGGCGAGCCGCCCTGCCACGAGTTTCAGCACCTGGTCGCCGACCTCGTGGCCGTGGGCGTCGTTGAATTGCTTGAAGTGGTCGATGTCGACCATGGCGAGCGCATAGCGCGGCCCGAGACTCCGCAGGCGCTCCTGCAGCGCCCGGCGCCCAAGCAGCCCGGTGAGCTCGTCGCGGAAGACGAGCTGATGCGATTCCTGCAGCAGCGCTACGAGCAGCATCGCCCCGGCTGCGGCCATGAAGGCGCCGAATACCGGCGGCCTGCTGGCCCATTCGGCCGCGACGAAGAATGCGGCCAGCGCGCCCGCGTGGGCGATCTGCATCGGCTTTCTCTCCGTGTACGCGCGCCACAGCGCCGCCACGAAGGCGGCGGCGAACACCACCCGCCCCACGAACGGCGTCGGCGGCGAGCGCAGCCACCAGTGATCCAAGGAGATGGAGGTCTGCGAAAACGAGAACACGGCCACGAGCTCGGCCGCCAGGATCGCGAGCCAGCGGTATCCCGTCCCGTAGCGCACGCCGCGCTCGGGGCCGATGATCGCGGCGAGGCAGTTGAGCGGCACCAGCACCACGGCCGCGGTGTAGACCGCCTTGCCCGGAAACTGGTTGATCATCGTCCAGGCGAGGAGCATCGATGCCGCGACGACGAAGCTGCGGCCGCGGTTGAACCACCAGGCGAGGCCGAGCGCGGTGATGAGCACCGCGTACGGGCCCGCGGTGCGCAACCCCGAAAACGACTGCGGAAGCGACGGTCCGACGGTCTGGGCTGCGAGCGTCACCACGAAGATCAAGCCGACGGCCCAGTACGGGCGCGAAACTTGTATAAGCTCCTTTCTCCGCAGGGTCGAACGCATGAGCTCAACCCCCCGACGCGCCGCCGGCGCCGTGGTCTTCCGACGCACCGAGCGCGGCGCGCGCCTGCTCCTGCTGCGCGCCTACAAGAACTGGGACTTCCCGAAGGGCATGATCGAGCCCGGCGAGACCGAGCTCGACGCGGCCAAGCGCGAGGCGGCCGAGGAGACCGGACTCGCCGATCTCGACTTTCCATTCGGCGACAGCTACAAGGACACGCTCGCCTACGCCGGCGGCAAGGTCGCGCGCTACTTCATCGCCGAGACCGGCGAGACCGAGATCGAGCTGCCGGTCTCGCCCGAGCTCGGACGGCCCGAGCACCACGAGTGGCGCTGGGTCAGCTACGACGAGGCGGAAGAGCTCCTGCCGCCGCGCCTGGGCATCGTGCTCGAGTGGGCGCGTAGAACGATCGGGTAGGAAGGGCGGGGGATGCCCCCGATTTTTCCACCATTCCGCCCGTCCAAGCGTGCGGAATGCCACATTTCTATTCTTCTTCCTTGGCTTCGCCGCCCAGCCGGTCGGGGCGGAAGCCGACGTCGGCGAGCTTGCCGCGCTGCGCGCGCCTGCCCATGTGCTCGGCGAGCTGCTTCGCGTCCATCGTCTCCAGCGCGCGCTTCTTGCGCCTGATCCCGGAGACGACGAGGGACTTGCCGTCGGTGGTAAGCACCGCCGTGAGTTTCTCGCCCTCGGGCACCGCGATGAGCTGAACGCCGACGCCGCCGTTCGGCCGCTCGGGCACTTCCTCGAGCGGGAACACCAATAGCCGTGAATCGGAGGAGAGCGCTGCGACCATTTCGTGGTCAATCAGGACTGGGGGCTGCGCCCGCGCACCCTCGTCCACCTTCATGAAGTCCTTGCCCTGGCGCGTCTTGGTGACCAGGTCGCCGAGCTTGCAGACGAAGCCCAGGCCCGCGGAGCTGTGCATGAGCAGGCGCTGCGCGAGGTCGCCCGAGCGCATCCAGACGATGTCGTCGGAGGAGGAATTGACCAGCGTGTTCACCGGCACGCCGTCGCCGCGGCCGCTCGGGATCGCCGCGGCGTCGAGGGTGAAGGTCTTGCCCGAGGCCGAGAGCACGATCACCGCGTCGGTGGTCTTGCACTCGAGCGCCTGGAGCAATCGATCTCCATCTTTGAAAGTCACGCCAGACAAATCCAGTCCGTGACCTGTGCGCGCGCGGATCCAGCCCTTCTGCGACAGGATCACGCTGATCGGCTCGACCACCACGGTGCGCTCGACCTGCGAGCGCTCGGCCGCCTTGATGAGCGTGCGGCGCTCGTCGCCGTATTTCTTGGCGTCTTCGTGCAGCTCTTCCACGACCAGCTTCTTCAGCTCCTTCTCGTCGCCGAGCAGGCCTTTCAGCTCCTTGCGGTCGGCCTTCAGCGCCTTTTCCTCGTCGGCGAGCTTGATGCCGTCGAGCTTGGTGAGCTGCCCCAGGCGCAGATTCACGATGTCTTCCGCTTGCTTTTCGGAGAGTTTGTATTTTGAAATCAGGTTTTCTTTAGCCTCTGCCTGATCCTCGCTGCCGCGGATCAGCTTGATGATCTGGTCGATCTTGGCGTACGCGGCGAGGCGGCCCTGCACGATGTGCAGCCGCTCCTCGACCCGGTCGAGCCGGAACTGCGTCCTGCGGCGGACCGTGTTGACGCGGAACTCGCCCCACTCGCGCAGCACGTCGACGATGCCCTTGGTCTCGGGCAGGCCGTCGAGGCCGAGCCAGGTCAGGTTGATGGCGTAGCGCGACTCCATGCTGGTGTTCACCAGCAGCGCGGCCATCATTTCCTCCGGGTTTTGCCTTGAACTCCTAGGCTCGATCACGAGCCGCAACTTGCTCTTTCGATCACTCTCGTCGCGCACGCCCTCGACCTGGTCGAGGATGAACTGCTTCATGCGGCGCTGGTCCTGCGTCACCTCCTTCTTGCCGAGGCTCGGCCTCGGGTTGGCGAGCGCCTCGATCTCCTCGGTGACCTGCTTCACCGACACGCCGTGCGGCAGCTCGCTCACCACGATGCGCCACTGGCCGCGGGCGAGCGGCTCCACCTGCCACTTGCACCTGATCAACAGAGAACCACGACCGGTCTCGTACGCCTGCCTGATCTCCTCGGGCGGCGAGATCACCTGGCCGCCGCCGGGAAAGTCGGGCCCGGGCAGGTGCTCGAGCACGTCCTCCACCCTGGCGCGCGGATGCTTGATGACGTGCGCCGCCGCGGCGGCCACTTCCTTCAGGTTGTGCGAGGGGATTCGCGTTGAAAAGCCCACCGGGATGCCAAAACTCCCATTGAGCAATCCAAACGGCAGCTTCGCCGGAAGAAGCACGGGTTCATCAAATTTCCCGTCGTAATTCCGGACAAAATCGACGGTACCCTCCCCTATCTCGGCCAGGAGGAGTTCGGAAAAACGGGAAAGCCGCGCTTCCGTATATCGATAGGCGGCGGGGGCGTCGCCGTCGCGCGAACCGAAATTGCCCTGGCCGTCGATCAGCGGATAGCGCATCGAGAACGGCTGCGCGAGGTGCACCAGCGCCTCGTACGTGGAGGTGTCGCCGTGCGGGTGATACTTGCCGAGGACCTCGCCGACGTAGCGCGCGCACTTGGAGAACGACTGCGCGCCCCCGGGCGTCTCGCCCATGGCGTAGAGGATCCGGCGCTGGACCGGCTTCAGCCCGTCGGCGACCTCCGGCAGCGCGCGCGCCTTGACCGTCGACACCGCGTAGCCGAGGTAGGCCTGCGACGCGTGGCTCTCGATCGGGGCGGCGTCGTCGCCGTTTTCGGGGGTGAAGAGGTCGGGTGTTCGCTCATCCATTGCGCTGTCTCAAGCCTGAAAAAGATCCAACTGCGTATCCGCGTTGTAGACGGCGAGCTCCACCGCGGCTTTGGCCTTGCCCAGCTCGTCGGTGAAGCCGGCGCGGCCGCCGGCCTCCCAGTGGTACTTGCCTTTCGGCTGCGCCAGGAGCGTCACTTTTCCGAGCTTGTTCCTGCCCGACCAGTAGGCGTGTCCCTTATAGGCGCGCTCCCAGAACGGCTTGGCTTTCTTTTTCCTTGTCGCCATGGCTCCCCCGGCTGTTGAGGAAATCGTGGTCTGTCCCTGTTTATGGTTCATACGTCGGCTTCGACCGTTTTCCAGTGCTCGCGCATCCAGTTGCGCCGGCCCTCGGCCTCGCCCGCATCCATCAGCAATTCGAATTTTTCCCTTATTTTTTTCACTTCGTTCATGTCGAGCTGCATGCGGATGAGGCGCCGCGTGTCCGGGTTCATGGTCGTCTCCCAGAGCTGCTCCGGGCTCATCTCCCCCAGGCCCTTGAAGCGCGAGATCTCCCAGCTGCCTTCCTTCACCTTCTCCTTCCTGAGCTGGCCCAGGACTTCTTCCAGCTCGTCGTCATCCAGGCAGTAGAGGCGCCGCGCCGGCTTGCCCTTGCCCTGGCTCGGCACCTCGACCTTGTAGAGGGGGGGCATGGCGACATAGAGGTGGCCGCGCTCCACCAGCCTGGGGGCGTGCATGAAGAAGAAAGTGAGGAGCAGCGCCTGGATGTGGCCGCCGTCGACGTCGGCGTCGGTCATGACCACGACCTTGCCGTACCGGATGCCTGACAAGTCGATCTCCACTTCCGCGGAATGCGGGTCGACGCCAATTGCCGTGGCGATCGCCTGCAGCTCCTTGTTCGCGAGCACCGTGCGGCTGTCCTTGGACATCGTGTTCAGCACCTTGCCGCGCAGAGGGAGCACCGCCTGGATCTCCTTGTCGCGCGCCTCCTTCGCGGAGCCCCCCGCCGAATCGCCTTCCACCAAAAACAATTCATTCCTGGAAATATCGCCAGAGGCACAATCCACCAGCTTCCCGGGCAGCGTGGCGATGCCGCTCGACTTCTTGCGCTCGACCTTCTTGCCCTTGGAAAGGCGCGCCATCGCCTGCTCGACCGCGAGCTCGACGATCTTCTTGCCGTCGTCGGGATGCTCGTTCAGCCAAAGCTCGAAAGCGTCGCGCACGCACATCTCGAGGAGCTTCGCCCCGTGGCGCGTGGTGAGCTTCTCTTTCGTCTGGCCGTGGAACTGGGTGCGCACGATGCGCGCCGAAAGCGTGAAGCAGGCGCGCTGCCAAAGGTCGTCGGGAATCAGCTTCACGCCCTTGGGCGCGAGGCCGCGCGTGTCCATGAACGCGGTGAGCGCCTCGAAGATGCCCGCACGGAACCCCGCCTCGTGGGTGCCGCCCGAGCGCGTCGGAATCAGGTTGACGTGGCTGTCGGCGAAGATGTCGCCCTCGGCGACCCAGCCGATCGCCCACGACGCGCCTTCTCCGGGCTCTACCTCGGAAATCCCGTGGAGGGATTTCTCGTCGAAAAACCGTTGTCCGGTGAACAGCGGCACAATGAGCGGCCGGCCGTCGAGCATCATCTCGAAGTACTGCTCCATGCCGCGCTCGTACTTCCAGGTTTTCTTTTCCTTGCCTTCGACCTCGAGGATCATGCTGAGCCCCGGCAGCAGATACGCCTTGGAGCGCACCAGGTGCTCGAGCTCGGCGAGCGGGATGTTGGGCGAGTCGAAGTACTTGGGATCCGGCCAGAGCCTCACCACCGTCCCGGTGCGCTTCTCCTTGATCCTTTCGCTCTTCAGCTTCTGGCTGAGCTCGCCGCCTTCGAAGGCGATAAAGTGCTTCTCGTTACCCTTGTAGACCGTGACCTCGCAGCGCCTGGAGAGCGCGTTCGACACCGACACGCCGACGCCGTGCAGGCCGCCGGAGATGTGGTACACGCCGTCGCCCGAGCGCGAGAACTTGCCGCCCGCGTGGAGCATGCTGAAGGCGACCTCGACCGCGGGTTTCTTCTCGACCGGGTGCATGTCGACCGGGATGCCGCGACCCTCGTCCTCGACTTCCACCGAGTGGTCCTTGCGCACCGTGACCGTGATCCGGCGGCCGAAGCCCGCGAGCGCCTCGTCGACCGCGTTGTCGATCGCCTCCTGCACGATGTGCAGCGGATGGATGGTGTGCGTGTACATGCCCGGCATGCGGCGCACGGGCTCGAGCCCCTTCAGCGCCTGGATTGCCGATGCGTCGTAGACCTGGGGTGTTTTTGCCATCAGCTTTGCCTAGCTTCGCGTTGTGCCAGATGGAGGTCGAAATCGGCCTGCAGGCCCATCCAGAAGCGCGCCGAGTTGCCGAAGCGCTTGGCGAGGCGCAGCGCGGTGTCGGCGCTGATGCCGCGCTTGCCGAGGATGATCTCGTTGATCCGCCGCGGCGGCACGCCGAGATCGCGGGCGAGCGCGTTCTGGGACAAGCCGGTGGGTTTCAGGAACTTCTCGTAGAGGACCCTGCCAGGATGCTGTTTTTTCATCTTATGACGGGCTCCGTTATATAACGGATTCCGTCATGGCGCAACCTGGCGCAGGTTTCAGCGCTGCGACTGTTCGAAAAGGTCGATGCTTTTCGCGATCGACGTCGCGAGCGGCGCCTCTTCCCAGAGCTGCAGCAGCTGCTTCTGCATCCGCAGCGCCTCGCGATCGTTGTTCATCAACGAATGAATCAGGGCGTCCACGGCGGCGTCGCTCCCGATCTGTTCGACCAGACCCCACTCGAGCGCGCGCTGAGCGTCGATCGCCTGGCCGGTGAGCACGAGCCACGCGGCGCGGCCGGAGCCCATGAGGCGCGGCAGCAGAGCGGCCTCGACCACGGAAGGAATGCCGATGCGAACTTCCGGCATCGAGAAGCGCGTGCCCTCGGCGGCGATGCGCAGGTCGCACGCCGCGGCGAGCTCGAGCCCCGCGCCGATCACCGCGCCGTGCAGGCGGGCGATCACCGGAACCGGCAGCTCGCGGATCGCCTCGCACACGGCATGGATCTTTTGAACGAAGCCGGCCGCGTTCGAAGCGGTCAGCCTGGAGATCTCCTTGACGTCGGCGCCGCCGCAGAACGCCGTGCCGCGCCCGCCCAGCAGCACCACGCGCATTTCCGGATTTCGCTCCAGGCGCCGCAGGGCCAGAAGCAAGGCTTCCAAATGCGCGGAGTCGAGCGCATTGACCTTCTCTGGGCGGTTGAGGAAGATGCGGGTCACCCCGCCTTCGGATTCCACGTCGACCATATGCCCAGTTTATCCGCCGCGAGCCGCGAAGCGCTCAAGAAGGTTTCCACCGCCACGCTCACCACCGTGCTTTTCAAGCGCGGCTTGCGCAACACCTTCATACAAGGTGTTTTTCTTTTGAACAGGAATGCCCCAAGGATGGTGGGCGCAGCCTTTACGCTGCGCTACATCCCGGCGCGCGAGGACGTCGACCTTCTCGGCGCCTTCGAGGGCCGCGGCCACCCGCAGCGCGAGGCGATCGAAGCCTGCCCGCCGGGCCAGGTCCTGGTCATGGACGCGCGGCGCGACGCCTCCGCCGCCACCGGCGGCGACATCCTCATGACCCGGCTCATGGTGCGCAGCGTCGCCGGCGTGGTCACCGACGGCGGCCTGCGCGACTCGCAGACCATCGAGAAGCTGCCTTGGCCGGCGTACTGCGGCGCGCGCTCGGCGCCGCTCAACCTCGTGCGCCATCACGCGGTCGAAAGTCAGGTGCCGATCGGCTGCGGCGGCGTCGCGGTCTACCCCGGTGACGTGGTCGTCGGCGACGAGGAAGGCGTGGTTGTCATACCGGCGAAGATCGCCGACGAAGTCGCCGCCGAAGCGGCCGCGCAGAACGATTTCGAGGAATGGGTGGAGGCGCGAGTGAAGGAAGGCCGCAGCATCTTCGGGCTGTATCCGCCGAACGCGGAGACCAAGGCCGAGTACGAGGCCTGGAGGAGGAATCGGTAACAAATTCGGGGTCAGAGCCCGATCTTGTTTTCACGTACGTAAAAACGAGATCGGGCTCTGACCCCGAATTTGTTTGTCGGTTATCATACAACTCGTCCCTATGAGGAGGAGTGGTTCCATGTTGCGGAAGGTATTGGCCGCGACGGCGGCGCTGACATTCGCGTCGGCCGTCTGGGCGCAGGAAACGCTGGTCGTCTACTGGACCAAGGGCTTCTACCCGCAGGAGGACAAGGCGCTCGACGACATGATCGCCAAGTTCCAGCAGAAGACGAAGGTGAAGGTCGAGCTCTCGCGCTACTCGCCGCAGGAATCGGTGCCGAAGGCGGTCGCCGCGCTCGACGCCGGCACGCCGCCCGACGTCGCGTACGGCGACGTGTTCGACTTCCAGGTCGCGGGCAAGTGGGCGGCCGAGGGGCGGCTCGAAGACCTGTCCGACATCCTGCTGCCGATGAAGGCGAACTTCCTGCCGGTCACGCTCGAGACGGTGTACCTCCTGAACGAGAAAACCAAGAAGCGCGCCTATTACGCCTTCCCGATGAAGCGCCAGACCATGCACATCCAGTACTGGAAGGACATGCTGGCCGACGCGGGCTACAAGGAGTCCGACATCCCGCAGACCTGGAACGCGTACTGGGACTTCTGGTGCACCCAGGCGCAGGCGGGCTATCGCAAGAAGACCGGCAAGCGCATCTTCTCCGTCGGCTCGCCGATGGGCGTCGACTCGTCGGACTCGTTCTACTCGTTCCTCACCTACATGGACGCCTACAACGTCAAGGTCGTCGACGACAACGGCAAGCTGCTGGTCGACCAGCCCGAGGTGAAGAAGGGCCTGGTCGCCGCGGTGAAGGACTACGCCAGCACCATCGAGCGCGGCTGCACGCCGCCCTCGGCGGTGAACTGGAAGGACCCGGACAACAACGTCGCGTTCCACAACAAGCAGATCATGATGACGCACAACGCGACCATCTCGATCGCGGCGAAGTGGCTCGACGACGCGAACAACGACAAGCTCACCCCCGAGCAGCGGGCCGAGGCGAAGAAGAACTACTCCGAGCTGATCGCCACCTCCGGCTTCCCGCTCAAGCCCGACGGCAAGCCGATGGTCTACCGCTCGGCGGTCAAGGTCGGCGTGGTCTTCGCCAACGCGAAGAACAAGAAGCGCGCCAAGGAGTTCGTCCAGTTCGCGATGCAGGACGAGAACCTGATCCCGTACGTCGAGGGCGCGCTCGGCCGCTGGTACCCGGTGACCAAGTCGGGCGCCTCGCGCAAGTTCTGGACCGAAGACCCGCACCGCAAGATCGTGCACGAGCAGTTCTCCGCCGGCACGGTGCCCTTCGAGTTCACCAAGAACTGGAAATTCACCATCCTCAACAACGAGAACGTGTGGGCCAAGGCGGTGAACCGCGTGGTCGTCGACAAGTGGACCCCGGAGAAGGCGGTCGACGAGATGATCGCGAGGATCAAACAGGTAGCAGGCTGACGGTCGCGGGCTGGCGCTTCTCGCTCATGGGTGAGATAACGGGTCTCCTAGCCGGGACCCGTTTTATTTCATGGCCGCGATAGCCATCCCTCACTCGCCGCCGGCGCAACGGCGCGGGCTCACCACGTGGCAGACGTGGGGCCTGCTGCTTCTCGCGCCCTACATCCTCGTCTTCCTGGTGTTCGTGCTCTACCCGGTGACTTACGGGCTGTGGCTGGCGCGCCACCCGGAAAGCTATCGCACGCTGTTCGAGGACCCCGTTTTCTTTACCTCGGTCCTGAATACGATCTTTTTCCTGCTGGTCGCGGTCAACCTCAAGTTCGTGTTGGCGCTGTTCCTGTCCGGCTTCTTCGTTCACGAAAGAATCTGGATCCGCTGGCTGTCGGTGATCTTCATCATCCCGTGGGCGGTGCCGGCCATCCCGACCATCTACTCGATCCGCTTCATGCTCAATCCCGAGTGGGGCGTGGTCAACTCGCTGCTGTTCCGCCTGTTCCAGATCGACGGGCCGAACTGGCTCACCAACCCGCAGCTCGCGATGTGCATGGCGATGCTGGTGCACATCTGGAAGGCGCTGCCGTTCTGGACGCTGATCCTGATGGCCGGGCGGCTCGCCATCCCGAAGGAGCTCTACGAGGCGGCCAGCGTCGACGGTGCGAGCGCGTGGCAGAAATTCAGGTACGTCACCTGGCCGTCGATTCGCACGCTCTACATCACTTCGACGCTGCTCAGCCTGATCTGGACGCTCGGCGACTTCAACAGCGTGTACCTGCTCACCGGCGGCCAGCCCGCGGACAAGACGCACGTGCTCGCCACGCTCGGCATCCGCTACATCCGCCTCGACCAGCTCGACCACGCCATGGCGACGATCGTCGTTGCGCTGCCGTTCGTGCTGCCGCTGGTGTACTTCATGATGAAACGTCTATCGATTGATGACCAGAAGCCGTCTTAACTGCAGGTGACGAGCAGAAAACTTCTCAGTGAGGCGAAGCTGTGGCTGGTCGCGATCCCGGTCCTGCTGTGGACCCTGATCCCGATCTACCACATCTTCCTGTTCTCGATCTCGACCAAGGATTCGGCGTTCTCCGGGCGGTTGTGGCCGAAGGAGCCGACGCTGCGCAACTTCGGCACGGTGTTCCGCCAGGAGCACTTCTACCTGCACCACTTCTGGAACCAGATCTGGAACTCGCTGTGGATCGCGGTCGCCGCCGGCGTGATCACGCTGGCCGTTGCCACCTGCGCTGCATTTGCAATCAGCAGACTGAGAGTCAAAGGCGGAAGAACGGTGATGAACGCCGCGCTCTTCACCTATTTCATCCCGGCGGCGTTCCTCGCGGTGCCGATGTACAAGGCGATGGGCACCTATGGCCTCCTCAACAGCCGCTGGTCGCTGGTGCTCGCGATGGTGACCATCGCCTCGCCGTACGCGATCTGGGTGCTGAAGCAGGCCTCCGACAAGCTGCCGTGGGAGCTCGACGAAGCGGCGCGCATCGACGGCGCCACGCCGCTGCAGCTCTTTCGCCTGGTCTATCTGCCGCTCATGCTGCCGTCGCTGGTGGCGATCTTCACCTACGCGCTGCTCCTCACCTGGAACGAGTACCTGTACGCGTTCCTCCTGCTCTCGCACGAGAACACGATTCCGCTCGCGGTCGGCCTCGGCCACTTCCTCTCCTCCGACGACTCGCCCTGGGAGATCCTGATGGCCACCGCGCTCATCTACGGCCTGCCGCCCGCGGCGATCTACTACGCGTTCCGGCGCTACATGGTCGGGGGGCTCACGGCGGGAGCGGTGAAGAGCTGATGGCCTCTGTTTCTTTTTCCAGTATCAAAAAATCCTTTGGATCGACGAAGGTCCTCCACGGCATCTCGCTCGACATCGCCGACGGCGAATTCATGGTGCTGGTCGGGCCGTCGGGCTGCGGCAAGTCGACGCTGCTGCGCATGCTGGCCGGCCTCGAGGACATCACCGGCGGCGAGATCGCCATCGACGGCCGCGTGGTGAACGACCTCGACTCGAAGGACCGCGACATTGCGATGGTGTTCCAGAGCTACGCGCTCTATCCGCACCTCACCGTCGGCGAGAACATGGGCTTCTCCCTCCGCTTACGCAGTGAACGGAAGGACCTGATCCAGAGTCGCGTGGACAACGCGGCCAAGATCCTGAACCTGCAAGCCCTCCTGCAGCGCTATCCGCGCGAGCTCTCGGGCGGTCAGCGCCAACGGGTGGCGATGGGACGAGCCATCGTACGGGACCCGAAAGTCTTCTTGTTTGACGAACCATTGAGTAACCTGGACGCCAAGCTGCGCGTCGCGATGCGCGCCGAGATCAAGGCGCTGCACCAGCGCCTGAAGACCACCACCGTCTACGTCACCCACGACCAGGTCGAGGCGATGACCATGGCCGACCGCATCGCGGTGATGAACGACGGACGCATCGAGCAGCTCGGCGAGCCGCTCGAGCTCTACGACCGGCCGGCGAACCTGTTCGTGGCGCAGTTCATCGGTTCGCCTGCAATGAACGTGTTCGAGGGTCTTTATCGCAATAACTTCATAGAGGCCCTGGGGGCGGCCTGGCCGGTGTCCGGTGCCCGCGCCGCGGCGGGCCAGCGCGTGCAGTACGGCATCCGCCCGGAGCACATCGACCTCGCTGCTACCGGCGTCGCCGCC
>Ga0247665_1000087_pt1 | contig 12262 bp, 24 predicted proteins | sample CNK06_metaG_FD_182716 | JGI IMG/M metagenome (GOLD analysis project Ga0247665, IMG submission 182716) | Soil microbial communities from Purdue University Martell Research Forest, Indiana, United States - CNK06 | ecosystem: Environmental > Terrestrial > Soil > Temperate forest > Bulk soil... | reverse complement strand
GCCCATATCTATGTGAGTCAGCTATGTCCTCATATCTATGATCCTCTACAGGCTTATCACTATGGCTACCGTCTTTATGCTTAGCATAGTTATAGCCACCTGAGTAAGCATCTATAAGCATAAGACAGTTCCTATCGTACAGTATCTCAGGTATATTACATACACAGAGTCTCTTGTGTATCTCACGTACTCTATTGAGTGACTGATCCAGCCCTATATTATTTCTATACCTGCATCGAATACCATACTGCTTAAGCAAGATAGAGTTATCTGACTGCCTATCCTTATTACTCGGATGACGCTTATTCGCACTCTTATCTATACAGAAGCGCACTTTAGCAAAGTGCTGCTGTAGTACTATAGCGTTAAGCTTACTTGCATCGTTGTCTACGCTCTTGAGCAGAGAAGAACGTACTTGCTTATATGCTACATAGTCAAAGTGCTCAGGATAGAAGAGTCCTAAGTGTGGTATAATACCAAGTAAGTCTCCAGACTCAAACTCAGCTAAGTCTATGGTAGTCTTATCATAGAGGTTACTTATCTCACTCAGCGTTATATAGTGCTCTCTCTCGTATGAGCATCGCTTTATCTGAGAGAAAGTCACTGCTGGATGCTGCCCTCCCTGATCTATACTTACAAGTAAAGGTAAGTCCTTATCTACTAGGAATGAGTCTACGTGTACCTCTGGCTGAAACGTCTCGATTACACGTATACCTCCATAGTACGGTACGGTCTTCCCTTCAAGTATACGCTTAATATCACCAGGATTCGAGTGCTGAGACGCTATCTCAGCGATATAGCTCGCTGGATTATGGTCATTCTGTACTGAAGATGATTGAATGTGTCGATATGTAATATCTGTTCCTGGTAAGGTTCGCACACCAGGTTCCTTACCAAATATCGAATGAAGCTCGTTGAGATTAGGTGGAGGGTTCGACTCGATAAGAAACCGTCGCATATCTTTATAAGTTCCGTTAGGAAGCCTATAGAAGCTAGAAGCCTGTCCTCTAAGTCTACTCTGTAGCCCACCTACAACTCCTTCTCCATGAAATATCTCACCAAAGTTATTATTCTCCATTGCATCTGAGATAAAGATAGCATCATAGCTCGGTCCCATAAACTCAGACCAGTTCTTAGTCTGTCCAGCTCGTACTACGCTTCCATTAGGAAGCTTACAGACCGTATACTCACCCTGCTTCTTCACACTCCAGAGCTTCATGTACTCAGCTCGTATAATGCCTTGCTTACATGCCGCTTCAATAGCAAGCATAAAGAAGCGCCATAGCGTCTCAAAGTTGAGTCCATAGTCTTTGCGGAATAGGATGCTTCGGCTACGTGGAATAGTTATAGCTAAGCTCGCTGCTAGTACTCCCCACAGCAGCGTCTTTGCTGAGCCTACTCCACCTTGCCAGTAGATATAGTTCTCACTACCTCGCAATACTTGCTCGGCTATCTCTTCCTGGTGCGGAAGTAAGTGTCGAGTACCGTATCTAGGACAGTGCGGTACTGGACATATCGGAGCTAAGTCATGTAGAGACCAGCTCATAAAGGTACGTCTCCCAATAGTTCATCTGGCACATCTACTTCGTGAGCTTCATCTATAAAAGCCTTCGCATACATTTGAAGCTCTCCATAGTTAAGTGGCTCTCCCTCTACTAAAGCCATAGTAGGTAACTCAAACTTTCTATAGCCGTACTGAAGCTGCACACCTAAGCTCGCATAGAAGTCCTCTACTTCCTTACGTACACGAGCGTATATCCCAGGATGCTTCTTCTTAAAGCTCTTATAAGTGAGATGTGACTTAGCCATCAGTTAGCTCCTACAGCAAATACACTGCGTATCAGTATGCACAGTAAAGCCCATAAGGAGCTTGATAGGCTCAGGAGGTAACTGTAGCTTAAGCGAAATCTTACCCTGGCATGAAAGACAGAGCTTTATAGCTATATATCGTGGATCAATATTATATGTACAAAGCTGGGCATGCAGCTCTATCACAGGATGCAGGATATTACCTGGCATAGTTTGTATAGATACCTTCGATACTGGTGGTACTAAGCTTGCTAGGCGGTGTATATCCATTAGTAACACCTCACGTAAGGGACAACTCTAAAGTAGAATATACGAGGCTTCCCAGGCTTTGTAATACCGAACCATAGCCAGGAGCCATGCTTACGCTTATTGAATACTTCATGTTTCACATAGAAGCCCTGTGTATCTAGGCACTTCTCAAGTGTAGAGATAAGTGGGTGAACCACTGTGAGAAGCCCAGTAAAGTCAGTCTTCACTTGGATAATATCGTCTCTAAGCTTTCTCACGCTAACGCTCACTACCATATCAGCGTAGTACACTAGGCCAGTACTTATCGGTATAGTATCAGTACTCATCTAGTAATCACTCTCCAGTATACTCGATGTATCTTCAAAGAAGTGTCTATCACTCGTTACAGCTACATCTATAAACTCAGTTGTAAGCTCTACTGGAGTAGGACTAGCTCCTTGTATAGCTCCCATACGTTGCTCATCAGTCATTGCACTGAACATCTCACTAGGAGCATTAGCTTCGTCAGACTCAGCTTCGTTAAAGAGTCCTTCCTTAAGTATATACCTAGCTACAGTAAGTATCTGTGGCGCTGTGAGATGCAACTCCTTTCCATCTACAGTAATATAGCCTAGCTCTACTGCATCTTCTAAGTGTTTCCTCGATAGCTCTGTAATATCCATAGCGTAGCAAGCTCCGCTCTCTCGGGCATAGCCCAGTTAGAACTATGTATGCTAAAACATACACTCTAAGGATATATATTACTATACAGAATCCCTTGACTTTCTGCAATAGAAATCGTATACTCAGTTCTACACACTGGAGCTGAGATGCAGAGACATGGAGTAGAGCGAGTTATATACGAATTAGAGGGAGTACTGCTGCACTCTCCGCTCAGCTCTGCATGGCTGGGCTTAAAGCCGTCTACACGCTCTGCACTACTCAAGACACTTCGTAGGCTCTTTAGAACTCACTGCGTAGATACCGAGCTTATGCGTGCCCTAGCTAGTGATGTCTTAGTGGACGGAAGAGTAGCTACTGAGTTAGCGATATATCGCTACTTAAAGAAAGTGTACTATAGAAATAACACTAGAGAGATGCTTATAGCACTGAGGACAGTACTTGAGAAGGAGAAGAATGAGCGAGACTAAAGCTACTACAGACCAGCTTGAGCATTCAGTCTTTACGTGTGATATGTGTACTGGTAGAGAGAAGCTTCATGTTTACTACACGCTTAATCAGTTACAAGAGCATGTGTCTGCTACGCATCCTTCACCAGAGCCTTTCATAGCAAAGCAAGGAGGAAGTAATGGAACAGTCAGTACTCAGTAAGCACTTCCAGAAAGACTATGTAGGAGAGGGTATATTAGCAGAGAATAGATTACACAAAAGCCTCTCACCTACAGGTATATGCTATCACGATCATGCAAAGAGATATGCTAAACATACTGCATACGATCCACTTGCTCAACTCATGCTCTGTGAAGAGTGTCATAAGCAGAAGGCTGCTGAGCTTGCTGTGTCTAGTGAGATAGAGCTTAGTCCTATATGCCAGACGTGTGGGGCATCTAGTAGAGAACTCGTTATACCTTTTGGAGCTAGTACTACTAAGATATGTACTAAGTGTATGGAGTCTATTAGTACTAGGATACAAAACGAGAATGCGTGGTCTAAAATGCTTAGTGAGATACCCAAGTGGTGTGAGATATGCAAAGCACCATATGGACAAGAGCTAGCCCAGTGCCCTAGTACAGACTTACACGGAAACCCTGCGAAGTATACGAGCCTTATCATTGAGAAGAAAGCTCAGTCTGATACTGAGTCCTTCGACCTCACTCAGATACCAATGCAAGCACTGCTTAGACTAGGAGCTATCTTTAAGGAGGGTGAGTCGAAGTACGGTCGAGCGAATTGGCGTAAAGGCATAGCTGATAAAGCATACCAGCTAGAGCGAGCGAATCATGCACTGAAGCATTTGCTAGTCTACATACACTTGCTTGAGACTGGTGAGTACTTAGGCTCGTACAAGCTCAATGCTACACTTACCTCTCTCGATGGTAATAGGCAGCAAGGTATTGCAGGCTACGAAGAAGATGACCTCGCTAAAGTCATGTGGTTCTGTGTAACGCAGTGTGAGCTAGAGAGGCTAGAGAGTGTACAGTCCTGAGCTATACTTAGTCCTAAAGGAAACTCAATGACACTCCAAGCGTTCAGTGATGCTGTACTCGATAAAGTACTAGAGCTAGAGAGACTACGTAGTAGAGCGAGAAATCGAGGGATACCACTAGAGATACGGAAGCGAGCATACAGAGAGTTACGTGCAAAGAACCAGACTAGCCTTGAAGCACGAAGCTGGGCTTTTGTGCATAGTGAGATAGAGGATTAAGTATGACTCAAGCTCCACTACTCTATGTAGTATCATGCTATACATGCTCATATCAAGGGCTTGTTCAAGCCTCTGATAAGCATGAGACACCTAACTACTGTCCTATATGCAGAAGTGAGCAGATAGGCTTTACACCTAAACCTACTAGGTGGCCTATAACTGTTACTTAATCCACACGTCGCTTAAGCTCATCTCACTCCAAGAACTTTAAGCGAGTCAAGTAGAATCACAAATAAAATTAAGTAAGTGTGAGTGTGTGTGGGGTAAAGTACTAGGGGGGGTAAGGGGGGATATAGTGTCCATATGGGTTCCCTGGATACGCTTCTCCTATACCCTTAGCTATAGTACTAGAGAGTCTAGTACGGAATGAGCATCCTGCTCAGGACTAGTACAAGCAGCACTAGTACTACTGAGTGACTACAGATTCCGTAGCTTACGTAAGTGCGTCACTCAGTAAGTGCGTAAGTGCTAAGTTACGTCACTGCGTAGTGCAGTAAGTACGTTACTCAGTCAGTACGCAATGCAGTAGTTACGTGTGTGTGTAAGTCCTGAGTTACACTCTTACGTATTTACGCATTTCCATAAGTCCATAGCTCCTCACTTACGCATTGCCTCACTGAAGCATAGACGCAGATGTACACTAACGCTAAGTCTCACTTACGTAAAGACTTAGCTCCGCTTCTGCACATATATATTATATAGAGTGCGATGCAGTGAAGTGATACCGAAGTGAACTACTGAGCGAGTGAGAATGAAGTGAGAAGAGAAGAGCGCAGTATAGAGGCTACATACACTGCGCTCTGAGTGGGGAGACTACTCTACTGTACTGATATGCGTGAGAGTGTACCGATAGTTCTCACTATCTAAGCCCTGTATCTCACACATTTCCTCTATCGCGTCGGCTAGACGTACAGCGAGTTCTGTCAAGTCTAGCACCGGATCACACTTAATAACCAACGTATATGTATGTGTACTATGCATAGCTCCATCCTTTCACATAGTCCAGCAAGGTTCGATAGAACAAGCTACACCACTCTCTAACGAGCTAGAGTCTATCGAGGAAAGCAGCGCCTTCTCTGTTTATCGTAGGGTACAGGAACTCACCGATACCAAGCTGAGCAGCGTCCCGTATATCTTTCTCAGCATCACAGTACGACTCTGATACCGCGAACACAGCATTCTCGTCTCTATACAGAGCGAGTGTGAGTACGAGTCAAGGATTACCTGTATTATCATGGGATGTCATACCAAAGTACTTCGCATTGGCTTTGAGGTAACGCACTTCATCTGCTGTCAGCATAGCTATGCTCCTATGTATCTGAGACAACGCTTACACGTCACATGATGCGCTATAGCTTCATACGGATCATTAAATGTAGCTGTAGTGAAGTTCCAGCGTACCATGTCCATAGCATCAATAGCTCTACCGCATTGTGTAGCGATAGACTCTGGACTGAGTACTAGATGCGTCATACGCTTCCCACTAACACGCTTCCCGTCTGGAAACGAGACCACTTGAAGTGTACTCATATATATACTAGCTCCTATCGCGTCTATGAGCGTCTGCCCACCGTATCTCTTGCGCTATCTCACTAATACGAGGCAGTACAACGTACTTGAGGCGTACATGCAAGTCTTGCAGCTCCATTTCCATATTAGCTATAGCCCTCTCAAGTCGTATTTCCTCTCGTCTTAGAGTACGTAAGGTGTCTCTATCTTCGTTGTATGCTCTACTCATATATATACTAGCTCCTGCTTCGCTCTCGTTATCGCTACGTACTCTACATTCTTCTCCTGCACTTTCTCCCATTCCTGTTTAGCGAGTGGATGCGGCATAAGGTCCGGTGCGAGTATATAGACCTTAGATGCCTCTAAGCCTTTAGCTCTATGCACTGAGCTAAGCACAATACCCTTCCCAGCACTGAATAGCTCTGTAATGTGGCTCATAACGTCGCTGAGATATACGCTACTCACCCTCTCACAGAATAGTTCGAGCGTATCCTGCTTATCCTGTAAGCTCTGTACTCTACCGCTCTGCTGCTTACGCTGTGCTCTTTCGATAGCTTCCCCTATATCTCTATCGAGGTAATCTAAGAAATCACTGGTATACACACAGCCCGATTTCTGTAAGTACTTCACTAAGCCCTCACCGATGTCTCTACCGCGTATCTGACATGCGATGCCATTACGTAGCAGCATATAGGCGAAGTTGACGAGCGGAGCTACAGTCCTGCATAGCAGCATATCTTCTTCTAGATATGTCTCGTATTGTCCATCTGCATGCTCAAGAGCATAGCTATAGTCCCGCTCTCTTGGCTTTAGGTGAGCTTGACTCCATCTACCGTTGATATTCCAGGCATCCCGTACTATGCCAGGTAATGCATCTTCAGCATAGTTAATATCATCCGGCCATATCTCTTGTGCTCGCTCTACGATACTACGAGCACAGCGCCTCGTAATAGTGAGTGGATAGCTCTGGCACTGAAAGGTACTGTGTAGCGATTCCATTGAGTCTGCTAAAGCACCACGGAAGCCGTATATAGCTTGATGCGAGTCTCCTACTAAGCAGTAGCGTAGCTCTGCATTACGCTGTTGTAGCTTAAGTAGCATATCTCTCTGTATCGCATTGACATCCTGCTGTTCATCACCTAGCACTACGTCATAGTACGGGAACTTGAGACTATACAGCACTGGAAAGAGCAGCTGGTCTGCATAGTCTAGTGTCTTAGTATCACTGTTACTTGACTCTAGTACACGTAATGCATGCTTCTCCATATCAGGGTACGCATCTATATCGTAGAAATCTACGCACTCTATGATCTTCTCAGCGATATTAGCCCAACTATGCCCTGCACTATACTCAAGATCATTCTTGAGATAATGTACCAGCTTATACAAAGCACTACGCTTCTCAGTCTCACCCTTACCAGCAATGAGATGCCTCACAGTAGAGTCTATGTGCGTATAGACCTTATTAGGATTAAGCGCAGTCTTTCCCCATGCTGCATAGCAGATACTAGCTCCTAGTGAGTTAAAGGTACGTATACCTTTACCCTGCTCTGCGAGCTGTGCAGGGTTTGTACCAAGTTTGCTCAGCATCTCTTGTACGATGTTCTTATTAAACGCTAAGTACAGTGTTCTCTGCTCTGTAGCTCGCTTCCATAGCTCTAGTGCAACTGTAGTCTTCCCGCTACCTGGAGCAGCATTAACGAGTATATTACTGCTCTCTCTATCAAACGCTGCGAAGATGCTTTCCTGCTCACTAGACCACTGCATAGCTATTCCTTTCCTTCATAGACTGCATTGCAGAACAGAGCTTTATCGAATCTTGGGTTATCTTCCTTGAAGTAATAAGCAAGTGCTGTAGTGATACGCTCTAGTGTCTCTATGCTAGAGCTGTCTACTAGCACTTGAGCATTGCGGTACTGTATGTTAAGTATCTGAGCAATAGCATTGTAGTCTTTTGTAGACATAGCTAGCTTCCTCTCTGGAATAGATCAAGTGCAACTGTACCTTGCACAAGGACTGCATTACAATATGCACAATGCTGACTGTACGGAAGGATATTGACAGCATAGACTGGTACTCTATGGCTCTTAGCACATGCAGCGCAGTAGATCACTCTATCGACGAGGTATCCGATAGGCGTGGAATCAGTACTCTCAGAACTAGACATGAAATTTCCTCTCACATAAACGCCACTGTTTTGTAACCCCTATCAGGACGTACTTGGAGTCGTCTTAGCTCTGAAAAAGGCAAGGGCCTCGATACGTGTATAGAAAGTCCACCCATTTCTGCCCCACTGTTCTGAGTTAGGGTAGACTTCTCGCTCAGGATAGGTCTGCCCATTAGGAAAAGTCTTCGCTGGAGCTACGCCAATACGTATGACCTCAAAATGACTATGCCCACCATGCTGGGACTGCTGCTCGTACACAGCCCATTGGCCTACACGCTGCACTTGCGTATAGGTGAACTGACCAGCAGTGAACCGCAAAGCTAGCTCTTGCATAGCTCAACTCCTTCCGCTTGCATAAGCCGAATGGTACTGAGAATGAGCCGTACCGCTAAGCGGTGTTTACAGAGCACAGTTCCGTCTGGACAGGTACAGAGCCGCTGAGACTCAATAACACTGTACGTGTCGTTAGGGCTGACTACACTAAACGTGAGAGGGGACTTACTCGCTACTGCGATGCTGTACCTTTCGTCTCTCGTAAGCATCTCATAGGCTCTATCAAGTCGCTTTACTATCTCCACATTGCCGAGTACATTCTTCAGCTCAGCGTGATACGCTTGCTTCAAATGCCATACGCTAATCCGCTCAGTTATCGCTTGCATGTGTTCCTCCTTATACGTGTACAGCGTCGGATACACCACCAGAGTACTAATGTATCTTGCACATAACCAAGCAAGTGCAGTAGTACTCTTACCCGATACATAGCTACGCACCCTTTCTGAGCTGTACTTTACCTTTGACTATCTCAATAACATCTATGATATTAGCGAGTGGTCTACCTACAGTATCAGTGATGTTACCTGAGCGCATATGGCGTTGTACTGCCTCAGACTTAGCTGTAGTCTCAAGTATAAAGGTACAGACAGCCTTTACTCTCGCTTGATACAGCTTCATATGCTCACTACAGCAGCACAAGTCATGTGAATAGATATTACGAGGCTTAATACTAGCAGGTACAGCTAGAACCTTCACTGTACAGATAGGGCAGTATGCAGAGCTGACCTCAGTTGCGCCGATATAGCTATATCCTGTACCACTACGGCTCATATACGTACCTCCAATAGCGAAAGCTAGAGTGAGACTTACTATCTCACTCTAGCTTAGTTAAGCCTTAGTCAAATAACTCGAATTGCCGCTGATACTGAAGCTCTTGCGCTGCTCTTTCTATAAGGTATATCTCCTCGTCCTGCTCAAGATAACTTAGAATAGACTCAACGCAATCATTGCAGTACTCGTCTGGTCTACTGACCTGAACACGTCCACAGTCTGCACAGTAGTATCTGGACATTACGCTATCCTCCTTGCTCTGTATGTACAGGAGTCTACCTGCTCACTACATTGATATGTACGATACTCATAGTGAGCGCACTTCCCAGCAACCCACCGTTGTACAAGTATCTCTTTTGCTGGGCAAAATGTACCGATAACTTGCCAGCGATACGGTATCTGAGCACTATGCTCACTAATCTTTAGTACAGTTTTACCTGTATGTGGACAAGGACGTGAGAGCACATGAAGTATGTGAGCCATCAGTCTACCTCTCTAGCGCACTCAGTACACACATCTAGGTGTGTATCTGGGAATCCCTTACCAGCAGGTACGTGCTGTGTTGCTACCCGATAATGGCATAATTCACAGTAGACCACTTGCTGACACATCACAGTACCTTTCCTGGCGTAAGGATCACACCACTAATCTGCTTCGTAGCGATAAGCAACGGTAGCTCGTCCACTGTATACTCAATCTGAGCGTCACCAACTACCATCTCTGCAAAGCTACGTAGCATCTTCTCTGGTAGGCTTACAAAAGTAGCAGCTACCCGCTTAATCGAAGCTTGCTCAGCGAGTGCTGTAGCTTCCGCGAGTGTAGTGCGAGACACTACTTTAGGCTGGAGTATATCGCGGATAGCAGCAATGTTCTTATCTAGAGACTCCTTTGCTGTCTGAATATGCTGGAGGCACTTAAGCAGCTCACTTCCCCCGGACCTAGACTTATGGTTCGCATCATACTCACGTATCTTAGCCTTGATGGTAGTTCTTTCATCTACAGTAAAGAAACTGTAACCAAGTCCAAGGACATCTAGAATCTCTGTGTCAGTAAGGCTCGCACAACCGCTCGCTTTACGACTGATAGAAGCATCTATAACAGTGTCTACCTTCTTGAGCAAGTCTGGAAACATCTCTGCATCGAAGCTCAATGTAGCGTCTACAGATTCTTTCAGCAATGCCATGACGTAGCTCCTTATCAGCAGTCTTTTAGACTTGAGCGATACGAATAACGGTGTAGCTGAGTTGACGTGCTACGTAAGACTCTAGGTCTAACTTAGACTCAAAGTATCGAACCTCTACCACTGTGAGATGCCTACCTATCAGAACGTACATTACACTTCCCCTTATCAAAGTGATAACTCTCTTCTGCTCGAAAGTGAGCATTGTGTCTAAGATACGTTCTGTACAGTGCAACGTCAATTCTCTATAGACAGAAATCTATTGTACAAAATTTATATAAGAATCTAGTCTTAGCTGAGGCTGTAATTCTAGTACCCTCTATTTCGCCTCAGATTAGCCTAGGTTGAGTTCTCTCACCAAGCTGAGTCTACACATGAGTACACTACTTAAAAGAGAAAACGGCTTAGATACTGGAGATAAGAGCCTTTACTTAGTCCAGCGTAGACTATCGCAGAAATTGCATAAGATTCTGACGCTAGAATCTAGCGATAGACCTCAATCCCCCCTCTGCACTCCCCCCTCTACTTCCTTATCGACATATCTTAGCTCAGTACTAAGTAAGGACGCAGCTCTAGCTCTATAAAGCGTAAATATAACTCTTATTAACTCTACTTATACTTATATCTCTATATCTTCTTCTATATTGCAAGAAGTATACCAGAGTAGCTCTAGCTCTCTATTAAGTATACTTATATAAGTACTTACCTATATTCTTACCTAACTATTAAGCTCATAGCTACTTACCTATTAAGTCTCTGGCTATATAGTATATAGCTAAGTAGCTATGGACTGACTAAGCTAGAACTTCCTAAAAGCACTTGCGATTCAGTCCTTAACTTTTTCTGAAGTTTACTGAAGTGAAATCCTTAGTAGTAGCTCACACTAGCTACGCTTCCTTCTCAGTACGTATCTCTCGAAACTTCTTATACTCAATACGAGTTCCCTGTACATTTAAGTCTTCTTGAGCTATCTCAGAAGCGAGGTGTACAATCATCTCTCGTATATCGGACCTATGCCAGCCTGAGTAGATTAAGCGCAGTCCTAGCACAACTAACTCACGCATATCGAAGCTAAAGTACTCTTTCTCCTGAGTGAGTAAGTAAAAATCACTCGGCTTGAGTCCAGGGAACTTCAAGCTTCGTCCAGACATTCTCTGTACTTTCCGCTCTCCACTAGCGACAGATTTCTCTCGTTGCTCCATAAAATTTCCTTGCATTGAGATTTCAGATATGCTAAGCTTAGTAGAATTCGATTTCAGTGACACATACCGAACCCGTAGAACCTTAGCAGAGAGAGACGTACAATGCCAGAGGAAAGCGCAGTGATGGACCCGATTACTGAAGCTCAAGACGAGTCTAGCGTACTTGACTCCTTCGATTACACGAAGTATGTAGAGTGCTTCCCTGAAGGTACAGAAGAGTACTTTACTCGTGTCTTCAGTAATCATGAGTTTGGCTGGAAGCGTCGTGCTACAGTAGTGCTCAAGATTGCTCAGAAGCGGAGTGAAGTGCAAGACCTGCAGGAGTACTTACTCACACTCAGCCAGACTGTACCACGTAGTCATACACCGAAGTCTGCTGTGATAGACCCGAGAGCAGGACTCAGCGCGTTCTTGCAATCACTCACACCAGAGAAGCTTCAGCAGCTCTGCACTGAGAAGTCTGTATCCTACGCAAGCTTTATGAAGCCAAACTCACCTGATAAGCCTGGACTCATTGAAGCTCTGTGTGATGAAATGCTTAGCTAGGTATACAGGCTAAAGTAGCCAGAGCTATGGCAGCTCACAAATATCTAACTAAGCTATAGGGAGCGTAGTTCTGTGCTTGTGCTCATACAGCCTATGCTCCCTATTCTTACGCCTAAGTATCTAACTAAGCT
>Ga0247665_1000084_pt1 | contig 12327 bp, 22 predicted proteins | sample CNK06_metaG_FD_182716 | JGI IMG/M metagenome (GOLD analysis project Ga0247665, IMG submission 182716) | Soil microbial communities from Purdue University Martell Research Forest, Indiana, United States - CNK06 | ecosystem: Environmental > Terrestrial > Soil > Temperate forest > Bulk soil... | reverse complement strand
CGTATGTGAAGGCGAAAGAGGAAGGGGATGAGAGGGGGGCAAATGATGCGGTGGACGGGACAGGGATGTGGGAAGAGGAAAGGAAGTAGAAGGCTATGGGAGCGTATTCTGGAAGGGCGCGGCAGAGGCAGAATGCTTGGTTAAATGGATTGAGGCAAAGGCCGAGTGTGGTGATGAGGCGGGGGAAGGGTTGGGCTGATGAAAGGGTGGTGAGAGAAGAGATTCGTCCTGCGAGAAAACCAGCGCCAGTGGTGGTGAAACGGTTTGTGATTAGAAATGAGTATTGGGAAGGATGGGCGACATGGAGGAGGAAGGACAATGTTTGGGCGTGTGTTGAATGCTCTGAGCGGTGTGAATTTTTGAGGGGATTAAACCGGGATCAAGCGAAGTTGGAATTACTTCGTCGAGGATGTCAGTGGGCGGAGGTGGATGTCGTGGGGTGAGGGCGGAAAAGCCCCGATCATGCGCAGGTCGATGAGGTGGGCGGCGCGCCGGACGAGGGTGTTGTGGGTGGAGTTGGGGAGGGCTTGGCCTTCGGGGGAATTGAGGAAGGCTTCGATGCGAGCGGGGGCTTCCGGACAGTTGCAGGAGAGGAGGGGTTGATGGCAACGGGGGCAGATCATTCCAGTTTTCCCAGGTGGCCATAGGGGCGCTGTCCATCGGGATGATTGATGAGTCCCATGGGACTTGAAGTCTTGGCCAAAGTTTCTGGCGAGGGGGCTTTTTGGCGGCCGAGGAATCGGGGAGGTTTCCCTGGGACATACTCCCATGGCTCACATTGGTCCGGACCAATTAAGAAAACGTGCAGGATGGTGGTGTTCCATTCATTGGCCAGTTGGGTATTGATGGAATTGATCCAGGCCACGTAAGTGCGCCATATTTTTTGGCGTTTGGCTTTGGGCAGGTTACTGACGGACGGCCCGCGCCAAACCGTGTTTTGGATGAGTCGAGAGTTGGCTGAAGGCTGTTGGTCGGGAGTTTGGACGGTGCAACTGATGCCGCCACCGAAAGCGATGGAGAAGGTCTTCATTTGATTTCGTGGGATTGGGTCCAGCCGCAGTTGGTGCAGGAACGGTATTCGAAGATGTGGGCGACGTCGCTCTTCCACCGGCTGAATTGATGAGCGCGGTTCCAAGTGTTGCTGGAGGCATCACAGTGGATGTCCTTGGGGTTTTCGCATCCCCCTGCCAGGAGCACTGACAGGAGGACGAGGAATCGGGTCGCGGTCATTTGGAGAGTTTCTTCCGGGCCCCGCGGCGGCCCGCCACGTGGTTGGGCGCCTCTCCATCCCCCAGTTGCAAGGGTTCCTGGGCATCGATGGAGGGCCAGAAGAGTTGGCCGTAAGAGTCCATGACGCTCTTGGCCTGTTGAATCTCAATTGAGTTGGAGCCGTGGCGCCCGGCGATGATGGCAAACCAGCCCACTTCGACGTCATGCTTGCGTAACCGAAGTTTGGGACGCTTGAGATCATCCCGTATCACCACCCCCTCTTCATCGACTTTGACTTCCAGATGATGGATTTCGTGATCGAGCAACGCCCGGCGCTGGCCCTCGCTCGCCTCCTCCCACCAATCTCCGTCGAGACAGACTTCGGCATCGCCCCGGTTCATCGCCCGGTCCTTGAGCGAAAGTTTTCGGGTGATGCCCAAGGCTTTGATGCCGTTTTTGGTGAGGGCGTGGCCCTTGGATTCTCCGTCTTCGCTCACGTCAGCGTAGGCCATGAGGAAATCGATCTTCACGTTGGCCTCGGCCAAGGGCTTGTGAGAGATGAATTCCCCGATGATTTGCTCGGCCATTTCACGGACTTCAGGTTTTGCTTTTTGGTAGGTGCTCATTGTGGTGGGTGTTGTTGTTGTTCCTTCAGCGCAAAGTCCAAATGTTGGGTGCGGATGAAGAGATCATTGGAGGCATCGGCCAAGGTGCCCGCCCGGGTGATGGCCGCGATCACCGCCGGGCTAAAAGACCAAGTACGGGTGGCGGGGAGGGTGGTGGGGAGACTCTCTCGAGGAAGAGCGTTCAACGCTTCGCGGAGCCGGGTGCGATTGGTGATGGTGGATCCGTTTCGAATCAGGATCTCGGCGGCTTCGATCAGTTCGGTCAGGGCGGCAGTGGGATCGCTCACTTGTCCTCCTCCCACTTGCCGATGGTTTTGATGAACATCTCGGCGCGGCGAGCAGCCGTGGCACTGATGGCCTCGCGAACCGGCATGCCTCCCCAAAGCCTTTGGGCAAACTTTTCATGGTCGATCACGTTCAGCGTCGCCTCCGCCTCGTGCATCGCGTTCAAATCGCCGAGGTAATCCGGCGTCTCGAAGTCGAATTGGGGCCGGTCCCATTTACTCCCATCGCAACGATAGCAATCGCACTTCCGACAGCGGTAAATCTGAATGCCTGCGATGGCGTTGACGGGATAGGGTTCGTGCTGATCGTTCGGACAATCGTCCCGAAGCCATTTCTTCCCGCACGCCTCCGCAATCACTTGCCGCTGTCTCGTTGGATTCACGGATTATCCCTCCAGAGGTTGTACTGGCAGGCCGGGCATTCCTTGGTGTAAACGCATTCGGAGAAGTTTGCGGGGATGGAGGGCGGCGGTTTGGGATGAAGGTGCGGCACCGCTTTCAAAATCTCCTCCAATTGCTGCAACCGGATGGCGAGCTTCTCCGCATTCTTCTGCTCCCAATCCAGTCGCTTCTCCACCTCCCGGATCCGCGGCGTCTCCATGGCGGTCATGAGCCATTCGAGTAAAACGCTGGGATGCGGAATGGCGCCTGGATTACTCGTCTCCCGTTGCCACATCTGAACCGCTTTCACCATGGCCTTGGTATCGGCCGCTCGTTGGTTGATTTCGTTCTCGGTCTGTTCCTCTTGGTCGGGCATATGATGTAGGAGTTGATCGATCCGCATGTCTCGCTGAATCAGCGTTTCCTCAAGCCGATGATTGTCTTTGAGAATGCAACAGGGACAACAGCGGAAAGCGAAGCGCCTCTCCTCATCGGTGTGATGGAGGCAAGTGTGCATCCATGTCGGCTGAACTTCTTTCTTCAACCGCTCAATCTCGGCATCCTTCTCAGCCAGGGCGGCGTCGATGGCCTCCTGAATGAACCGGGCATAGGTGGCCTCGCAGGCATGCCCGGGGAATTTGTAAATGAACCGCTGGAAGCGTAACGCGGCATCCTTGGCGATTGTGCTTGGTTCGCTCATATCATTTCGGCGGTTCAATCGGGCCTATTATAAAGCCTCAGGAGTTCTCCTGGGTTGCAAAGGGTGCCCTTGCCCGGCTCAGTAATTTCTCGCGAAGAACCGGTAGCGAATGTGGCGACGCTTATTTTGTGCCCAGCCGCTCCAAGCTTCACGACGACTTCTTTTGCGATCAGATCCGCATCGGCTTCAATGCCATTGTCATGCGGCCCCGTTCCTTCTATGTGTATGCTCCAGTTTCCCATAACTTTATTTCGGCGGTTCAATCGGGCCGGACCATTTCGTGAATCGACAGCCGTCGCCTTCAAACCTGTGATAGTTAAATACCGATCCAAAAAGGATCGTCCCACTGCCGGTGATAATGACATCGACGATTTCCGGCTTTCGCGTCCGGACCATCATCCAATACCACCCCGCCTTCCTCGGCCTGCGCTTTGTCCAGGTGGTTTTCATGGCTCAATTGCTTCCGCACCCGCCGAGACGGTAAAGGACGTAGAACCAACCGAAGATTCCGTGAACGATGCACCACAAAATTGAATGATTGGTGGTCCATGACCAGACGATGGCGATGACAGAACCGATCCCAATTCCAGAAGAAGTGGAGGCTGACTTAGTGTTCTCGCTCATTTGCTCACCGCCGTTTTCTTTTTGACCTTCCCCTTGCGCCGCCGGGTGTAATCGTCCTGCTCCTCTTTGGTGAGGCTGTTCCACCACTTCTGATTCCGTTCCCGCATCTTCTGGCCTTGGGCGCATATCAAATGACTCAAGTCCTCCTGCACCAGTCCGGGCGACTTTTGCTTGGGGCCCAGATTGGGTATCTTCCCTTTGCGGCTGGGTACGAGATACGTCGGTTCCTTACAGATGGATATTTTCTCCGGGTCCGCACACTTCTTGGTGATGGCTTCCCGATCAATCCCCAACTCTTTCAATTTCTCTTCGTAACTTGGCATATCGATTTATCCCCAACGCAATCCATCCAACGCATCCCCCAGGGCACCGACTTCGATTTCCGGGGTGAACCCGTAGCGCAACAGCGCCTCGTAAAGCGATTCGTTCTCGATGAACCAGACACAGATGGTGTTGAACTCCATCTTGGCTTGGCTGATGAAATCCCGGAAATTCCCTTTCCCGGGATCCTCAGACACGATGGCCAAAAGGTCCAGCCGGTGGGGTCGGTGCGCCTTGAACAATCCGCTCACTCCGTTAATCCCTTCGAAGCGGGCAAATCCCGTTCCCAACATCTGTCCAATGACGTCAGGAGAGGTTTTGATGATGACGCTCATCGGGGATTGTCCTTACTTGCCATCACCAACCAAAACCGGCAGCGTGCTTGTGCCATGCCAGCAGGACACGAGCAGAACAACTCCGAGAAGGAATTGATCGAACTTCTCACTCGGGTGCTGACGGACTTCTTTAAAGAGGACCGTCATCTCTTGGCCACGATTGCCTCGCGTCTGACCTTGCTGGAAACCAATTCTAACCTTCGACATAGCCAAATTATGACCGCACTTGAAACTCTCACTCAATCCGTCAACGCCAACACCCAAGGTCAGGCCAACCTGACCACCGCCGTTAACGCCGCCATTGTCCAGTTGGGCACCCCCGGAGCCACCGATGCCCAACTCCTCTCCCTGGCCGCTGCCATCGACCAAAACACCCAGAGCGACAAAGCCCTCACCGATTCGCTCCTGGCCGCGGTGAATCCAGTCACAACTCCGACTCCGTAAAATTCCGTCCATGGGGTTATGGCGCCGCTCCGAGTGGGGCGGCGCTTTTTTAGTTGAGGCGCACCCGATAGAAACCCGCCTGGGCAGGCACATCCGTATTCTCGGCGGTGTGAATCCCCACCACGCTCCATTCCCGCAAGTCACTGGAAAACTCCAGCACCCCGGGCGGGGCATGCACCGTGGTCGCTCCCTCCACACTCGAGATACTCAGAAACAGCGGGACGGCTCGCCAGTAACCAACATCGGGCAACTGGAACTCCGACCCCACTCCGACCCCGGTGGCCACCGTTTCCCAATGCTGCTCGTCGTAACTGTGTTCGATCCGTAGTGGCAATGGTTGGCCGGCTGCCGCCTGTTCGGCCGCTTGGGAGCAGGCCATGCACACCTGAACCGTCTGCGGGCCCGTTTCCGGATTGGGCACCGGGCTCGTGGGCGGGGGTGGACTTTCCAGCGGGCAATTGCCGCACGCGGCGTTGTTGGTGACGATCATCTCGTGATTGTTGAGCATGGCGCAGATGATTTTGACCGCCACGTAACCGATGATCCCGACCCCCACTCCGACGCACACCGCCCCCGCGATGATGGGCGACCGCTCCTTGCCCGGATATTCCGGCATCGATACCGCCAGCGAATCTGACGAGGTATAAACGTATCCCGGCAACTTCTCACTCGGCGCCTCCTGGGCGGGCAACTCCGGCGCCAACCATCCCACCAAGGCCATGACCGCCAGGAACCGGAACAATTGGCGGGCGGCCCAGTCGGCAAAAGCCGTCAGCCAACGGGGATGTAGGATGATGAGGATGGCGTAGGTAATCAAAGCCGTGGCCGCCGATACCACGACTGCCGCGGCCGGAGCCACGGATTGAGTTTTGGTCTTCATTCTGTCCTTTCTTGGGTTGTTCACAGCAACTGCTTCTGTTCAATCGACAGATCGAGCAGAGCCGAGAAAGATAAAAGCTTGGACCGGCGAGAATGCCAACGGCGAACCACCAACCCGCCTCGGGTCAGTTTGAACTGGTACTTTTTGCCGTCCAATTCCAACGCCACCTTGGAAATGTTGACGTGACGGCGCACCGCCTTTGGTGCCTCAGTCGTCATTAGCCGTTGAGTTGAACGTCAGGATCGATCAGGCCCGCTGTCTTCAGTGCTTCCATGACATCCCGATCGGTTTCCGCAGCAGTGATGACGATCTGCATGTTGGACATCGCATAATCCTTTTCATGCGGTCCGATAGTGATGGGATCCCCTGACTGGAGCCTATCGACGTTCTCTTTGGAGAGGCCAATCAAAACGACTTCCAAGGGCGAACCCCCCGGACGATCCACACTCTTGCGTCCGAAGATCAAGCGGCCACCTTCACTCTCCCAATTCGGATGCGCCGCAACGCCTGTTGCTCAAATCGTCGGTGAACGTGCTTGGCCAACAGGGCAGCGATTTCCTCGTGCAGCCCAAATTCTGAGTACGTCGGTTCAGTCGTGCGCAACCGGCGCTTCCACGCCCAGTAGGCATCGACGAATCGCTCTTCTTTGCTGACAACTTTTAACTTCATTTACTTCTCCAAATTCTCACCCCACCGTGTTCTGTTCGAGCCACATAATCTCGCTCCGGGTCTTTCGCTTTAGCCCACCAACGTAAAGCAGACACACTGCTAATTGACGTTTTTAGCCAGAAAGACTGTCCGACTTCCAACGACAATATTGCTTCCATTCTTCCGCTACTTTTTCTGCCTCGTCGCGGACCAACCATTTGCGGTTGGTCTTTTGGGATTGGGAAAACCGAACTAATCTTGATCTTTAGCATGCCGACGGAGAATATTTAATAGAGAATTATTGACAAGTCCAGTTCAAATATTTAATAACGTCTCCCGCGTGAGCCCGAATGAACTCCGACGACGATTCCCGAATGCAAAAGCCGATTTCATCAGGCTCAACTCAGACGCTCCTCATTTGGGTGGAGTATCAAATCCCCTCCCTCAACGTCGTCTTCAAAAAGACTCACTGGTGGCGAGTGGCGGAAAAGAAAAGAGCCCAGGCGGCCCTAGCTATCGCGTTACAATTACGAGCCGCCGAGTCACGCTCACCGACCCGGACAACTTGACGCCAAAGTTCCTCATCGATGCCCTGCGTTACCAAGGGCTCATCCCGGACGATTCCCCGGACCATATCATTCTAGAGTTGCGTCAGGAAAAGGTTGCCCACAAAAAGGACGAAGGAACCGCCGTCGTCATTACCCAACTCTCATGCCCGTAAAAAAGACCAAGCCCCGGCCGCTGGCAAAAATCGAGGAACTGCTGGAAATCATGCGATTTGGCTCACAAGAGCCGAAATGCAAATGCCCGGGCTGTGTCCTGAATTGGCAATTGAACTTGGCTGGCTTTGATCTGCTCTCGTGGGTCCTGGGCGGTGGAAGCAAAAAAATCCGGGCCAATATCGCCAAGGCCCGGCGCCTTCATCGTTCCATCACCGATGAGCATGTTGTTCATACTGAATGAAGCCAATCCGTAAATCCGGACAGCCGCTTACAAAGGCGCTATTGGAAGAGTTGGCCATTAAAGACGGCTCGGGATGCTGGTTGTGGCCAAGGTCTGTTGTGTCGGCTGGATACGGCGTTTTGAGAATTGGAAAAAGGCCGGGGAAATTGCTCTATCTCCATCGCTTGGCCTGGGAGTTATGGTGCGGGCCAATTCCTGATTCCCTTTTTGTTCTCCATCGCTGTGATGTGCCTCGGTGTTTCAATCCAGACCATTTATTTCTCGGGACTCACGCCGACAATATGCGGGATGCTTCAAACAAAGGGCGAATGCGTCGCGGCGAAAGTCACGCCGATGCGATTTTAAACGCTGAACAGGTGATGGAAATCCGTCGGCGATATTGTGATGGTGAAAGAAAGCGTGATTTGGCACTGGCCTTTGGTATCTCTCGGCAAGGCATTTACAGTATCGTTGAACGGCACAACTGGAAACATTTGCCTTAAAAAATTATGGCCAGAATGAAAAGCCTCACGGCTCACCCACCTTACTCTTGGCAGTTTCTTCAGCCTGAAACCGGACAGCAACAGCCTTTTGTCGGTTCTTTCAACTCCGTGGTCGAACAAGTGATGAGGCTTCGTGGCGCCAATCCGTTTCTTGCCGAACGTCATGGTTGGAGAACCGATCAGGCAGGAGTCGAAATTGAGGTGGAACAGTACAATGTTGCCCGGATGATTGCCGGTGGTTGGTTGGATTTCATCGTCCAAGATGAACCCGGCTCATCGGCTCCAACCTACTCGATGCCACCGGCTCAAAAAAAAACCTCTGTTGCGGGGCTCGGTAGCATCAAACGGGTGGCCGCCGGGGTGGCGGTCTTGGTGGAGTGGCTCGGGAATGGTGCCAAGCCAGTGGATCAGTCACTGGCTTACGATAGAGCCGCGATCTGCGCCGATTGCCCCAAGAATGATGGTGGGGATTTTACCGCTTACTTTACCGAACCCATCGCTAACAAGATTCGCACCCAACTGGAAATCCGCGGCGACCTCCAGTTGCGCACTCTTCACGATGACAAATTGACAGTGTGCTCAGCCTGCGATTGCCCGCTGAAATTGAAGGTGTGGGTGCCCCTGGACCACATCCTTTCCCACACCGCCCCAGAAGTTAAAACCAAACTCGATCCACGATGCTGGATCCTTAAAGGCACATGAGCACTTATCGATTAACCCGACTCATCGACAATGACTGCGGCCCCTCCGAGGAGGTCAAAACGGCAGTCAATTTTGAACATGTCAGTCGCATTCAAGAGGACTCATCTGGAACGATGATTTGGATCCGGGATATTTCTCAGCCTATGCACGTGAAAGAATCATTTGAGATGGTCTCGCACGTCATGGGGGCACATTGGATCGCTGAAAATCCAGGCGCTCCGGCTGCTTCTTACTCGTAGAATTTATGAGCGACGAACCGAACAAAATCATCGACCCCAGTCAACCGGTCGGACCCTTGGAGAATATCCCCCTCAAACTGGACATGTCCCATGAGCCCGGCGCCGTCAAAATCATCTTCGATCCAGCCGTGGTGCGGATGAAGTTACAACCCAAGGAGGCACGGCAATTGGCTCTCTCCCTTTTCAATCACGCCGAGGCAGCCGAAATGCTGGCTGAACCACCCTCCCAGATCATTCCCATCACGGCTCAGTAAGTTGTGATCGTAGCGATTCCATATTGGGCGGGGGACGTGGATTTGGCGCTGACCCTTGTCGAATTCATCAGCCAGTTGGGCGGCTGCCACGAATACGATGCGCTCTTGGTGGCCGATGCGGCGGTGGATTGGGCCAAGTCCTCCGACCTCATTACCATCGCCAATCGCACCTTCCGAACGGCCACACTCATTTGCACCGATGCGTCTGTCATTGGTTGGAAGACGGGGGCAAACGCGCTTTGGCTCCTGGCCGCCCGCCATTGTCAGGCCATCGGTGCTGATTTCCTCTGGTTGGAGCCGGACGCCATCCCGTTAAAACGCGGTTGGCTCGTCTCCATCGACAAAATGCGGGGTGTTGGTTACTTCGGCCACATCTACGACTGCAAACAGGCTGGGATGCCCGCCAAGGTGATGTCCGGCATCGCCGTTTATCCAGCCAACGCTTACGACCTTCTCGCGCCCATCATTGCCACGGCACCAGCCACCGCGTTCGACGTTTCCAGCGCCGACGCGGTGGTACCGCTGGCTCGTTCCACCCGCCTCATCCAGCATCTTTGGGGTGAAATGGATTTGCCTCCGACCTTCGTCGAGGCCCGGACCGTCGATACTCCCCGCAATGCCTTCACCATCGAGGACCTTTCGGCCGAGGCCGTCATTTTCCACCGGAACAAGGATCAAACCCTTATCCAACTTTTACGGCGCCGTCTCAACTTGGCTGCCCCCGATAATTTTGTGGTGGTGCTGCCCTTCTGTAATCTGGACGTCAATTTGATGATCCAGAATCTGGAGTGGATGATCCGAATCGGTACCCCCAAGACCCATGACTGCCTGTTGTCCCGCGACGTCGGCACCAATGGTGAGGCGACCCGCCAAGTGCTGCTCCGGGCCAAGGAGTTATTCTGCACGATTCATCAAACTTCCTACAATGTTCCACATGGAACACGGTTCCCGCAGACGGCCGCTTGGCAACACGCGGCCCGGACGATGCATTCCCTTTATCGAAATTGGCTCTGGCTCGAGGCGGACGCGGTACCATTAAAGGCCCGGTGGTTAGAGGTGCTGCAGAGCGTTTATGACAACTGCCGGATGCCTTTTTGTGGTCCCATCGTCGCCACGGGCATGCATCTGAATGGGACTGCAATTTACCCGGCCAACACCCCGGAGATTTGCCCGAGGACGATGAGTCACACCAACAACGCTTTTGACGTCGAGATGAAGGACGAGATGATCCATCTGTGCAAAGATATCGGGCACATCTTCCAACACGTCTGGGGCGTCAAGGACGGGCAATTAAATCCACTGGAGGGTGAGCCACCCACTTTTCCGAAGGGAAGCCCATTATTGAATCAAATCTACAAAACGGCCGTTGTGATCCACCGAGTTAAGGATGGCAGTTTGATTGAAAGACTAAGGGAGACTTTGTGAGAACCGGAAGACCAAGATCTATTGATAGAATATCCGGCATCGAATTGGCAAAACTGGCAGCCACCCAACTCGATTGTGGTTTCATAATGGTTGGAAATGGAGAATTCACGTTAGTTGATAAAGCCGATCAACCTTGGTTGTCCAAATTTGCGTGGTACGTCGCTCCTCCATGTCCATATGTGGTCGCAAACATTCGACATAAAACTGTCTACATGGGGCGATTGATTCTTGGTCTGGTCGATCCGAAACAGGAGTGCGATCACATCAACAGGTGCAAATTGGATAATCGAAGAATCAATTTGAGGATCTGCACAAGGGTTCAAAATTGTGGAAATCGCTTAAAACCCCGAGGGCAATTCACTTCAAATTTTAAAGGAGTGAGTAAAAATTCTCGTTCAGGCAGATGGCGGGCCCGAGGGAAGATTACTTACAAAAACCTTCACATTGGAGAATTTGATACAGAGCTTGAAGCCGCTCGCGCTTATAACGAGTGGGCAACCAAACATTTCGGAGAATTCGCTTACCTTAATCAAATCTAGATATGCCCACCACCGACCTCCTGATCGTTTCCTGCCAAAAGCATTTTCCCTGGCTGCGTTACTGCCTCCAATCTGTCGTTCGATTCGCCACCGGTTTCCGCCAAGTCCTCGTCCTCATCCCAGAGGATGACCTGACGGCGATGAACCCTCTCCTGGCGGAGTTATCGAAGCACGACCAGACACCTATCCGGGTCATGATCTACAAGGATTGGCCGGGCAAAGAGTTTCTGCGCCATGAGTACGCCATTCTCTGCTCGGACGAATTCAGCGACGCGGATTTCTTCTGCCACATCGATAGCGACTGCATCTTCGTCGAGCCGGTCAGCCCGGCGGATTACTTCCGGGACGGCAAACCGGTCTTGGTGCACGCTTCGTTCCATTGGCTGGTGACGTATCAGCAGGCCAACTTGAGCATGTGGCAGGCGGCCGTGGCCAAGGCGGTGGGTTGGGCTCCGACCGAAGAAACGATGCGCTGTCATCCGGCCGTGCACTACCGGAAGACCTATCAGAAGACCCGGGAATGCATCGCCCTGCATACCGGCATGTCGGCTGAAGATTATGTTCAAGCCGGGGTGAACGATTTCCCGCAAAGCGTGGCCGAGTTCCCCACCTTGGGCGCCGTCGCCTGGAAATTCTTCCACCCGGATTACCACTGGCTCAATCAGGAGAAGGGCGAGTGGCCGCATCAAAAGATCGTCCAATTCTGGTCGCACGGTCCGGTGGACGTTCCTCAGTCCCCTGTCTATAAACACCACCCATTTACCTGCACCCCAGAAAGCCTGCTCAAAAGTCTATGACCCCATTCCAACTGCTCATCGATAAGATCCACGAAGGTCGAAATCCTTACACCGGATTCCCCGCGGCTGAATGGGGCGGAACTTGGTACAACGATGCGGGGGCGAGGCGGGAAATCTTCGATCAGTGCATCAAGCGCATCAATCCCTCGATCATTATCGAAGTCGGCTCCTTTGTGGGTGAGAGCGCCATCCACATGGCCAAACTCATCAAAGCTCAGCAGCGGGACTGCGCGATTCTCTGCGTCGATACTTGGTGCTTCGGCTTTGACCATTTCCTCGGGGCCCGGGAGAAGATTCGCCCGCACTTTGGCCGGCCCGACCTCTATTACAAGTTTGTCGCCAACGTCATCGCCAACGATTGCCAGGATGTGATCGTTCCGTTTGCCATCGACAGCATCAATGGCGCGAGAATCATCAAATGGCTCGGGCTGGTGCCGAATCTGATTTACGTGGATGCCAGTCACGAACAGGGGG
>Ga0247665_1000079_pt1 | contig 12801 bp, 16 predicted proteins | sample CNK06_metaG_FD_182716 | JGI IMG/M metagenome (GOLD analysis project Ga0247665, IMG submission 182716) | Soil microbial communities from Purdue University Martell Research Forest, Indiana, United States - CNK06 | ecosystem: Environmental > Terrestrial > Soil > Temperate forest > Bulk soil... | reverse complement strand
TGGACACACTCCTTCGGCAGAGCTTCAAGCAATCATAAACAAAGGGAGAGAGGTAATTAATTCAAATATAAAACACTCATTACAATCATTTATTAATATGACATTATTAACGGCAATGATGATTATTTTAGATTTGACAATAACAACACACAAATATGAAACGTGGTTCTATGTATTAGTAATCATATTTTCATGTATTATCTACATAGCTTTTATCGTGGTAGTAATATGGCTTGTATGCAGTTGCATAAGTAATATTAAAATTGTAAGAATAGATAAAACACAACTTGTATAATGACTTGTAAAGACTTCGAATATTTCATTTTTATATGTGGTTCGATACAAACAATTTTATTAATTATTTTAATTATTTTTCTATTATATAAAAGATGACTTCACTTACTGAGGTACTTACCTACGAAATAGGCTTTATTTATCATCATCCAGAATTTCAGTTCTTTCAAGATGATATTAAATACAAAATAAATAGGGTATGTTATGAAATATATATGTTACAACGTATACAAAATGATATTATATATAAACACGAAATCATTGGAAAGACTATAATAAAAAAGGAAGGAGACTTAAGCGATATTATTAATAGACTTAAAGAAGAAGTAAAATTATTAATTATACAGGGAGAAGACTCAAGTTAAGGAAGTAAAGAATAATAATGAAGAATTTCATAAATTTCATCAGTAACATTATTATATTTTTTATGCAAAACAATTTCATCATCATAGTAATATTTAATTAATTTTTCATAGCTTAATATTCTTCTTTCATAATGTTTACTTTTCATATTCGGATGACCTCTAATATAATCTATGTCTTTCTGCTTTTCGTTTATTTTATTTTGAAAATCTTTTATTAGCAAATGAATTTCTTTATGCTTATTACTTAATAATTCAAGTAATTGGCTTGGTTTGAAATTATAACGAATATTATATTCAATAATACTTGTAAGCTTCTTAGGCTGATTCATCTATATAAGAAAAAATAAAATTTTAAAATAATAAATTAAGAATTAAATAATCTTTTCAAAGATTCAATTTTTCTATTTTGCTCTTCTTTAGTTAGTTGTAATTCTTCATCTTTAAAGACCATGAAATAAATTGTGCCGTCTTCTCTAATTCCTTTATATGCTTTACGTTTCATTAATAAAGTATCGCCTTGGTAAACAAGATAATTATGAATTTCTTTTCCTTTGTCTGACTTCTCTCCAGTGTCTTCGGTGACATACCTAACATTGTCAACCCCCTTGAGTTGTTTGCGAATGTCCCTATCGAACACGATATTACTAGACATGAATTATATAATACTAAACTTAAAAAATTATTTAAAATAATTAATTCAATCTTAAAATATTTATTTAATTAGGAGCTGAAATAATAATTTAATAATTTACTAATTTAACACCATTAGACAGGGAAGTAACATAATAGCTATGTATATTGCTTGGAGCAAGCTGACGAAATCGGTAATAATTCATTGTCTTATGTACCTTCAAAAACTTATAGCCATGAGATTTAAGCCAATCAAGTGCTTCAGTATATGAAAAATTAGATATAGGTATCAACACACTTTGAGTAGGCATTATATAATATTAATTTTAATCTGATGTGGTAAAAGTATATTGACCGAATGATCTAGTAGCAGGAATGCCCATGGGTGGGCTCGTGAATGTTACTCTTTTTGTAGCAGGAACAGCAGACACGTTAAAAGCAGCAACCGCATTTAATGTATTAGTAAGCTGAACGCATCCAATAGCATCAAGAGCAGCAGCAAAATCGACAGGTCTCATAGAATCCATTTGAGTAAATTCAAGATCGAAAGATCCAGGAGCAGCGCCAACAGGTTCAACAATATCAACGGCAATTGAAACAAGGCATTTATTACCAATACGCATAAAGTCTACTTTTTGTACTGTAACAGCAGCAAGACCGACAATATTAGAAATAATAAAACCCGAGCCAGTTCCGAAGGGTCCAGCATTACCACCCAACCACTTAGCTCCATTAACTGAAAGCATTGGAATAGGTGAAGGAGCAAAAGCATAAGTAGCACCAGGCATAACTAAATTAATTCCTGTTTGTGCTGTAATAGTTGCATTAGATCCAGCTGTCAAGCTCAAAGCGGTACCCGCAACAATAGAATTAACACCAGCAGTAGTTAGAAGCATAGTAGTAGCAGATGACAAAGTAATTGATGATCCTGTTGAAGTAATCGTAATTGCACCAGGCGAAGTAATAGAAGTAGGAGAAGGCCAAACCATACCGGCGTCAGAAAATTGATAAGTAGCAAGTTTAGACTTAAGATAAAGAGTACCAGCAGCATCACAACCAATAGCAGAGAAATTTGCAGCAGCAGATGAAGCAGTTACATCATCAAAGATAATAGCATAATCACCCGCAACAGTACCAACTTTTTTAAGTGGTGCAACTTCTTGCCCTACAATTATTCTTGATCCTACTGTGCTGCCAGGAGTAGCAGAAGCATACAACTGATGTCCGTTAGCGATAAGGTTAGACATAAGTAGATATACAATAAAAAATATAATTATTTAATGATACAACATAACACCACTTGAATCATACATCAAAACGGAGTAACCTTTAGAAAGTAATTTATCATACATATCTTGAGCATCTTCAATGTCTCTAGCTCTTATAAATGTAAGATCAGTATATTCAGGGTGTAGGTCTTTAGCTACCTTATAAAGTTGACTCTTCTTTTTATGATGTAATGAAGGTGATACAGCTTTAACAACTTCAGGGACAGCTTTAATAGCACTTACAATTATCGGACCTACGTAAGCCCCGACTTCTTCCATAGTAGTTATATAATAAATATTATATTTATATATCAGTAATGACCGGCTTCTTAAGTAAAGCCCTTGGATTAGGTGAATTATTTGGGGCAGCTGGCGGATTTGCTGGCGATATTCGTGAAGCTGTAACAGGTGAAGAAGGTGAGCGTAAGTATAATCTTGCAAAAAGTGAGCAAGAACAAAAGAATGTACAAGACCTATATAACTTTAATTTAGCTAACACAGAAAGGCAAAGCGAAGCATTAGCAAGGCGAGAAGATGCAGAATTAAGAAGACTTGAATTAACTAACTCATCGAAGTATCAAAGCGAATCATTAAATGCCCAAACAGCCCAAGCAATTGCAGACCGTGAAGAACGTAGGGCAGATAGGCAAGCAGATAAAGAAGAAAGGTTAGCACAAATACAAGCAGATAAAGAAGAACGTAACGCATTAGTTGCAGCAAAACAAGCGGAGTTAGCTGCACAATTATTACAAAAACAAAAAGACGCAGATGCTGCATTTAGAGCACAGCAAATTAATTTAGCACAGCAAGAATTAGTTGAAAGAAGTAGAATGAATCAGCAAATCGTAACAGAGAATAGAGCATACGCAGAACAGAATTTCCGTAATATAGCTCAACGAATGAATGCAGGACAATCATTTCTACCACCTGAACGAACTCATTCAAGTCCATTAATGTCAACTTATTCGAGAAATCCGCCTTTGGTATTTGATAGGGGAATTAATCAGACAACTTATTTAAATGATCAATCTGTAAGACAAGCAAGGGCAGCAGTAAGAGCACAAGCATCAGAAGGAAGATTTAGCAGACATGAAAGAAATTTAGCATTACTCGATGCAGAAGATAGAAGACAGCAGGCAAAGGAAGATAGAGAATATGAACTTAGGCAAAGACATAAAAAAGAACTTGAAGAAGCTGCACAGGAAAGAGCTCAAGAAGCTGGAGTAGCAGAAGTTAAAAAAGTTAAAACGCGTAAGCAATCTGCAGGTAATCCAGGGCTTAAATTTGGTAAGCCTAAAAGGAAAGTATATACAGAGTAAAAATATAATACTTAATTTTCTAAGAATAACCTAAGCATTTTAATATCTTTTTTCATATTTTCAATTAAACTATCATTTGAATCAATCATCATTTGAAGTTTGTAACAATCATCCATATTAAATAACTTCATCATTAATTCATTACCATAATTAGTAAAATTTTCAATTCTTTCTTCTAACTCATCAATATATCTAATCATTGGTGCACGTACATATTGGGGTACTTTATGATTAAGCCTACCATGTATATCGGTTAAGCAAGCCGAACGAAGCGAATCCATCTATATACCAGAAAAAATAATTTTTAAAATAATAAATTAACTTAATGATAACCTATATTAGTCTGCACTTGAACATATTTATTTCTCAAAATTACCCACCATACTGAATTTGGTTGACATTCTAAAGGCGTGCGCCATTCATCTAGTAATTGCCAAGTAACAACAGGCCATTCAGTAGCCTGAGGAAAGAAGATCATTTTTCTTGTACTCTGTTGCAGTGTAACAACATCCTTAAGAACAAAAGGAATCTGACCCATTTGAACACGAAATAATAAGCCTGTTACAGTTCCAGCACTTGAATCATCTGGCACACCTCTATGAATTTGCGAAGCAACAACATCAAAATAAGCTGATGGAGTAAGTAAAGTATAACTGAAAGTTTGGTCAACTGTAGGTACAGTAACTACGAAAATACCACTTAAACGAGCAAAACGAGCACTAACAACATCAACAGTATATGGTGCTGTTGCTTGAATTCTGAATCTTGATGAATTTGGCATTGTAGTAACATCCGTCACAGTAAACACAATAGGACCAAGAGCAGCGTTTAATTGTGTTTGTAATTCAGTTGCAAAAGTACCACCTGAGTAAAATCCCGGTGTAAGTGTTATAGTTGTTCCGTTTACAACAAATTTATTATTTACGCTTGTTACATTATCAATGTACAAAATTGAATCAAATGAAATAGGTTCGACATATTGAATATTTTTTGATTGTGGTAAGCTTCTTAAAGTAAATGAGCTAACAGGCTGACCACTTATACGATCTTCCGAACTTATAGCAATATAGCTATTTGCCTCTTGCTCTGTTCCAGTTGCTACAAGCATTATATAATATAAAAAATAATATCAACTTACTAATTAATTAATTTAATTTTTACGAAATTTCAACACCTGTGCCAGTAAAGGCAAGATTGCGATCATACAAGTATGAAGCATAAATATTGTAATTAGTTGATGCACCAGTTCTAAATTGTAATTGAAGTGATTGCACACCAGCTAAGCCAGCTTCAATAATGTTATCATAATCTTCAAGTGTGAACATCAACCGATAAACTTTCGAAGCAGTAGCAGTTTGAGTATAAGGACCACCAGCAGCGCCAGTAATAACAACAGTGTTCAAAGTTTGAGCACGCTCACTAAACATAAGTGCTTCAAGTAATAATTCTTCAGTTGATAGAGTATTGAAGACCTGACGACCTTGGAAAATTAGCTGCAAATCAGTAACTTCTTCATATGCAGATGGATTGAATGGAGCAGAAGCAACAGAAGAAGTTTGAGCTGTCTGAATAAATGAAAGGCAAACACCTTTAAGCCTGCGAGACAAATCGAAGCCTTGCAAGTTAACAAGAGTATCAACACCAGCAACGCAAGGAACTGAAATCAATGGGAAGTAAGTCCATTGTTGGAAGATGTTAGATTGAATCAACTGATCACCATTAACATTACTAAACGCAGCAAGTTCACCAAGCACGGAATCACGTGCAGGATTGGAATATTGGCCAGTACGAGCATAATAACGACCTGAAGTAATAGTAGTAGAAACAAGAGCCCTATCAGTACCACCAACAACAAAACCAATGTCACTAAGATAGACGTTGACAGAAATGTTATTTGCTTGCAATAGTGAAGTATCTAAACACCATGAATCAGGAACACACCAAGGCAAAGGCAAAAGCACCTGAGCAATTGCAGTATCTGCTGCCCATGTACCTGTTCTAGGAGCTCCAGCAAGTTGAAACATACGGTCTAATTGTTCCTGCGATCTAGCATTGTGAAAATACCATTGTGCAATTTGGTGACTGAATAATTGGATAGTTGTACCACCTGCAATAAATTCAACGTGATCAATTAGATAAATACCCCAACCAGCGCACAAAGTAACTAATGCGTTTGTATTAGCAGGCAACTTAATATCAATACAAAGATATTTCATTACTCCAATATTTGACAATAAAACTACGTTAGCCGGAAAGATTGGCAATTGATTATTTTGGAAAGTACTACGATACACGGAATTCCAAACAACAGCTTCACGAGCACGATGATTAATAGCTGGATCAGGATAGACCAATGATCTATCAAATAATTGACTTAAATTACTTACTTCACCGAAATTACCTCCATTAGCTTCACGCAACACGACAGTTGAAGACGCACCACCCTCCGCACGTTCTTGATTAAGTTCCCCAGATGAGGGGTATACGCTTGCAGCTTCCTCGAGACTGACAGACATAGCTTATATACAAAACAAAATATTTAATTATATAATTGAACTTATGCAGAGACCTTATAAACCTAAGCCAAAAATAAAAAATATTGATAGTATCCAGACAGGACAATATAATAAAGCTTATGAAGAAGCAAAGAAGGGAATTATCCCAAGTAATGTAATTAGATCGTATAATAAGCAGCATCCAGAAAAGAAACAAGAGAAAAAAGAAATAAAGCCTTTTGAATTGAAAGATGTAGCAAATTTAATGACTTACAGCAGGCCACAAAGTAAGAAGGTATTGAAGTTATCATTATTTAGTCGCGCGGAATTATATGATACTCTCCGGCCAAGTTATCAGATACGATAATATATTTCTCTGTTAATGCTTGATAAATGTCTGCTTTTTCTTCATTACTCAACTTCTTATTTTTTGAAATAAATAAGTCTGGTAAGTGATCTTTTACAACTGTTAATCTAGCTTCAGGAGTATTAAGTTTAAAGTAGATACTTATGTTAACATTTGCTCTACTCTCCTTTTTTGCCATCATTACATATTGAGCACAAGTAATACATGAAATTTTTAAGTTACGATGAGTAGTATAGCATCTACTTACTTCACTATTATTTTTGAATACATCACCAGTGACATCATCTAATACAAACGTCCATTTTGGTGGATCATTAAGTAATTTATAATCTGGCCTTGTCATTTGTGCTTTCTGAAAATCAACTATATCACGAATTACATCAGTTCTTAATTCAGGCAAGACAGTAATAATATCGTCTCTTTTAACTTCATCATATATTGAAGCTACATGATTAGGTAAGAAACCTATTACAGTAGTTTGTTTTGCAAATATAGGAATCATATACTTTGTTAGAAATGTTGTCTTTCCAGATCGTGAAGAGCCAAATAGAAACGATGTTACTCCACCATTAACAAGATAAGAAGATATCAATTTTTCAAATTGTTTAATATTCATCATATTTGCATTAATTGAATGTTTTGGTATTTGTTTAGGCTCATCCTGATATAACAAAGTTGTCATCTTATATAATTAAATATTTATCTTTATATAAGCTTAGATATGCCACGTGTTAAGGCTGTTTACGTTCAGCGTCGTATGCTATCAGGTGATCGAATGCAACAGATCAAAGAAGCAAGAAAAAAATTAATTACTGTCCCAGGATATACAAAGCAACAAGATGCAATTGTACATAAAAGAACTATTGAATTTCCGCAAGAAACTGGATTTAGATCAGGCGGTAGAGTTCGTTTCACTCAAGGGGGCAACCTCTTGGAGTACTAAAGTAGCTATATCACTTTTATCATTAGTTATATTTTTTACTAATGGAATAGTTTGCGTTTCTGCCTTTTTAGCTCTTAAATGCAACTTACAAAGAAGATCTTCATGAATAGGGTTTTTACATCTAGTTTTTGCATTAGTAATTGCATGGCATGATTCAGCTGGTGGAGCTCTTTCCATTTTTACAACTTTCATAGGTTTATTAAGTTGTTCATCAGTATCATCTATTGTTTTAAGTTCTTTTGTTGTTAATTCTTTCTTAGGCCTTCCTTTTGGCTTTTTCTCTAATTTTACTAATTGCATTTCTTTGGGTTGTTCTATAATAGGTTCAGGAGGTTTGTAAACTTCTTGCGATGACAAAATTACTTCTTCTATTTGTTTAGGCTTTTCTATTGGTTTTTCAATAGGTGCATTAATAGATAATTGCGCTGCTGTTGCTGCTTGCTTTCTCTCAGCTAATATTTCTTTTGTCCTTTGCTCTACTCTTGCATTAGACTTAGCTTTAAGAACTTTATTAGCTACTTTTGGGGGTATTGGGTAAGACATTTATATAATAAAAAATATATTAAACTAATTATTATTTAAGCTACATTATCCTCCCTTATCTGTTCAGGTATTTCTTTAGGTACCTCAACCAAAGTATAACCTTGCTTTTTACACAATGAACATATCTTATTTTTTGCTGTTGTCTTCTTTTGGCAGTTTAAACATGGGTCACCCTTTGCTAATGAAATTCTATGTTGATGAGTTTTGCAATAGCCTTCTGCAGTCAGTACTTTACATGGTTCATATCCTTTAGCAGTAAATCCACATTCATGCGTGTAATTAAATTTTTCTGTGTATCTTTCAATTAATTCTTCTGTTGCTTCTCTATGTCCTTCTTTTGCTAACATGTATTTGATGTGTTGACTTTTCTGAAGGCATCCACCTTTTGAACAATAACCCGTTCTACTTATTGTCTCTTCGTTACAGCCCTTACAAGGCTTATAAGCTCTAGACATCTCTATATAATATAATTTATTAATTTTAATTAATTTCTTCACTTGGCTGACTCAATGGGATACCTGCATGAAATAATTGTTCATACCACTCCGTATATGGCTTTGTATTTATTCCATCTTCTAATGTATAACGTTTATCATAGTAAGCCGATAGACCTAATTTTCTCTGTTCATATGTTACAACTGTGTTTTCTTTAGTCTTCTTGAAGCCTCTGTTTATAATAAGTTGTGGTTTATAATGGGGTCCTTCCGTTTCTGGTTGCATATTAATGAAATCGTCAATACAATCTTCGAAATTACTGAATTTTGTATCATCTGTGTTCTTTTTACTGATTCCTTTATTAGTCGACTTATATCCCTTACCTCCATCTATTGCATACATCTTTGAGCATAATGCAACTTCTGAAGTTCCTACGTGTTCAAGTTTTGCAAGTCCTGGAACTCTTATCTGAGAAATATCCATTACTAAGAATTTATTGCAATCATTGAAATATTCATATTTATTTTCTACTAGGCAAGACATTGCATTAGCGACTTTAACAAAGTCTTTTTTCTTGTCCATTTTGATTATAGCTCTGATTATTTCTTTTTGTTCTGGTGTTTCTCCAGCTAATCCGAAATAAATGCTATCAGTATCACAATGAGTTAAAGCAATGCACTTATCTGGAAAATGCTTAAATAGAAAGTCGTGAATTAGTCTAAGTAGAATAAGTTTTGAATATTGATAAACGTAAATGCCAATTGCGATATGTCTATTCACTTTAATTTTATTTTTCTTCATTTTGATTTCCACACAAGAGCAATAATTATTAACAGTCCCATCTTCGTCAATTTCTGTATGTGAAACAACTCCATCAGCTGAAACGAATAGAGGAGAATTATATTTTTTACTAATTGTTTGACTCTTTGAAGTAATTAAAGTGTTAATATATTTTGTTATGTCTTCTAAAGATTTTCCGTAAAATGTGTTGCCTGCTAATTTCATTGAATCGGCATAACCTTCTAAAGCTTCTTTAATTTCTTTCAATTCTTCTTTTGTTTTTCCTCTTAATTCCTCTTCTGTATAGGCTTGATTTATGTCGTCTCCTGTTTGTCTTGCTTTTGTTACTGCTTCCTTAAACCAATTGAATATTTTACCGTACTTTTCGAAAACTACAATTTCGTGAACTTTCGTAACTTCTGCACCTTTCTCAATAAGATACTTAATATAGTCAGATATTAAAGCTGCTTGAATTGCACAATTTGTAGACATTAATTTGCCTGACTTAACATTTGTATTATTTCTTTCATCTCTGTAATGCCTCATCTTATCGGATATGATTTCATCAGGAATAATGACATTAGGAACAATGATTAGCGGAAATTGTTCATATTGGTTAAAGTCTGGATGATCTGGGCTAATACGAATATCAACGATAGCATAGCATTTAAATCCGTTCATTATGTCGGTCATGAATTGTTTAGGATTATTCTCATAAGTTGTTTTATCAAGTCTTGATTTTCCGTAAGGCATTTCCATACCTGTAGCCCCTAAGTATTCGCCGTTTTCATCAAATCCAATAACTGCATCACATAATAAAGATTGATCGCCGTAAATATGTGACTTAATTGGTTGCCCTTGTTTCATTTTTCTTGTCATAATTAATGATAATCCTCCAGACTTTCCTTTTATTAATGAATTATAGACTTCTTTTGTTGGAGAGTACATTAATATATCTTCATTAGTAATTAATTGTTTTTGTGTTTCTGATATTCCATATCTTAATGTCACTGATCCTATTGTTATTGAATCTTTTAATATATCTTGCTTGAATGTATTAAAATAAGTTTTTTGCATGTTTGTTACTGCCTTTCCCATTGGAACAACATCAAGCTCGTTATAATAAATTAACCAATCTTTGAATGTTCTCATTCCTTTTTCTTCGAATATTCTGCAGCATTCCCAATACTCTGGCATTGTCAATATATTTCTTTTTAATTTTGAATACCAATCTTCATACTCTGGCAGGCCTGGATAATTTAACTTTTCATAAGAATCAAACCACTCATATGGAAAGAATGATTTTTGTTGGGCTGAATTATTTAGCTTTAGCCAATTATCATAGTCAACACCTTGTTGAATAAAATTCATTACGTCGATAAACTTATTTCCATTTGCAATTAATACAACAATATTTTTTGCTTCTCCTTTCATTACTACTTGTATTTCTTTCGCCTTTCCATAGTTTGATTGAGTTTTGTAAATTTCGTCATATAAATAATTTTTGATTAATGGAATGTCGTAACCTCCTGAATTGAACCCGATTACTGGTACTTCAAATATCCATTCTTTTCGTGCATTCTCTAATTTCTCGATTGTTGTAGTCGCAAAATACTTGTGTTTGTTTAAAGTGATAATATTTCTTATACGCCATGATCTATTTTTAATATCAGCATATACATCATGAATTAACTTCTTTGGATCTATGTTAATATGTGTTGTCGCTTTATTTGTGTATGTATCTGATACGGTACAACTAATCGGAACATGATCAATGAGAATAGATAAGTCATTTCCCTTTTTCTTTTGTTCTCTATGTTCAGGCTGTAAGCTTTCGAAATCAAATTCAATATGAAACGGATAAAGTAATTCATGTCCTTCGTTTAATTTTTCGCTACATGATTCGAATATTGTTATTGGTTCTTCTACAAATTCGATCTTTGTTTTTCCTCCGTTACAAGTTAATTTATGTTTTCTGTAACTTGTTTTATTTATTTCGTTTCCGCACTTTTCGCATGCTACTGATGGGCAGAACTGATTAATATCAGTAATAACGAAGCAATGATTATTATAAATACCTAGATCAATAAATTTATTTGCTTTCATTAATGGCTTTCCAACGAACTCAGAAGACTCACGATTTAATAAGACAACTAATTTTTCATTATTTATTTGACATTCATATACGTTAATTCCGCAATTAGTTATCTCTTCAAGTATAACATAATTTTCTTCGTCATGTCTGAACGCTGGTACTTGATTTAAATCTGTATATGTTTTTCCCATGTATTGACTTGCTATTTCTAAAGTCCTTGTTTTACAATATCTTTCATCTGCTCCAAGTGCTACGGCTATTGATCTATAAACACAACATTCATCTTCATACTTGTCTAATCCCTTTTTTGATCTCTTTGCTGATATAATTTGTGGAAGCTTTCCGGCTCCTAATTCAAATAATGGATCTGAAAACATTTGAATTGTAAATAGGAATGGTTTTATTTCGTGTGATGCTGAAACGGCTAACGCAATAATTTGCAATTTATCCAATAAGTAGGCTCTAATATAATCATTTGCGTCTTTTATTTTTGTGAATGTTTTACTTTCGTTATGATCTTTCTCTACATTTGCTGAATCTTGGGATTTAGTGAATGTATGTTCGGGGTTACCATATAATTGATTAACAATTGTGTAATCTACTGGAATTTTATTATATAACTCATCTAATGCATCTTCGTCTATTGCTCTATCATAAACGAAATACGAAACACTTAAATGAAGCTTGAATCCTTTGCCTTTTGTGAATTTATTAAAGAATTCATTTACTTGGCTTTCATTATAGTTATATCCGTGTGTTGTTCCTGGATTAAATAAATTATTATAAATTTTAAAATTTTGTGTTGTTTTGAATGCTGGTATTTTCTTTATTTTTCCTTTTATCTTAATCTGTGTCTTGATGCCTCTGCTAGCCTGTTGACCTTCGTCCATCATGTATCTATGTGGAGCATAAGTAATGTATTGAATTAAGTTATTTTCTTTTTCTGTTTTTCCTATTGTATATTCGTTGTCTACTGCTTTGCCGAACCTTTGAAAGTTCTCGAACTCAGCTCTCTCGAATTTATTTTGTTTAATTACCTCTCTCCCTTTGTTTATGATTGCTTGAAGCTCTGCCGAAGGAGTGTGTCCACTGAGTCCAGCCATGTAACTCCACTATATAAGAGTAAACATAAAATTTGAAAAAATTAATTAATTAATCCCTTGATGTGTCTGAGACTTTTCTCGAATTGTCGTTTTTCGGTAGCTAATGTCTTTATAATAATTTATATAAACTACTCCGAACCTCGTTATTCTAAAGTTTATACCTA
>Ga0247665_1000077_pt1 | contig 12813 bp, 13 predicted proteins | sample CNK06_metaG_FD_182716 | JGI IMG/M metagenome (GOLD analysis project Ga0247665, IMG submission 182716) | Soil microbial communities from Purdue University Martell Research Forest, Indiana, United States - CNK06 | ecosystem: Environmental > Terrestrial > Soil > Temperate forest > Bulk soil... | reverse complement strand
CTCGAGGACTGCGTCCTGCACGGCACGACGCGCATGCGCACGCAGGTCGAGGTCGATCCCGGCATCGGCATGCGCGGGTTCGAGGGCATCGAGTCGCTCATCGCGGACTACAAGTGGGCGATCGACATCGAGATGTGCGTCTTTCCGCAGGAAGGCCTGACGAACTATCCCGGGACCGACGAGCTCCTGGTCGAGGCGCTCGAGCGCGGCGCGAAGGTCATCGGCGGCGCGCCGCGCTACGACACCGACGGCGCGGCGCAGATCCGGCGCATCTTCGAGCTCGCGCGCGAGTACGACGCCGACATCGACCTGCACCTCGACGTCGGCAACACGCCCGAGGGCATGCACATTCATCTCGTGCGCGAGCTCACCGAGAAGTACAGGCGCGGCGGCCGGGTCGTGGTCGGCCACATGGCGAAGCTCTCGCTCCTGCCGCCGGCCGAGGTCGCCCGCCTCGCGCGCCAGCTCGCCGACACCGGCATCGGCGTGACTGTGCTGCCGGCGACCGACCTCTTTCTCATGGGACGCGACCAGGATCACGGCGTGCGCCGCGGCGTCGCCGATGCCAACCTGCTCCTAGAGCACGGGGTGAAGTGCTCGCTTTCGTCCAACAACATCCTCAACCCCGCCACGCCGTACGGCGACTGCTCGCTCGTGCGCATGGCGAACCTCTACGCCAACGTGCTGCAGCTCGACCGCCCGGCGCAGCTTCGCGAATGCTTCGAGATGCTCACGGAGCGCTCGGCGCGCCTCCTGAACCTCAAGGACTACGGTCTTGCGCCCGGCCACCCGGCCGACATCGTCCTCCTGGATGCCGAAACGCCCGAGCAGGCGATCGCCGAGATCTCGCGGCCGGTCGCCTGCTTCAAGAACGGCAGGCAGACCGTGCGCTGGCACGCGCCGGAGCTGCTGCGCTAGGGAGCCTTTCAGTGCGCTAAGGCAACCGGAGAGCGGCGCTCGACTTGCGCCGCCTTTAGCTGAGTCGCTGCAAGCCGATATGCGGCGCGCTCGAATGCGTCGTGCAGAGCCAGGGCCTTGGGGTCGGCGAACGGCAGGTACTGCATTAGGATCACTCCCGCGATGCCGCGGCTCGGGTCGACCCAGAAATAGGTGTTGTTGATGCCGCCCCAGCTCAGGCTGCCCGCAGAACGCTTGCCGGGCACCTGGTCGGCCGTGATCAGGAAGCCCAATCCGAACTTGTCGCGGCCGTCCGCAATGAAGTTGAAGTCAGCGCTGCGCGGCAGCGCTGTTTTGAGCGCCGGAACTCCAATCTTGCCGATCTGGTTCTGGCCCATGAGGGCAACCGTCTCGGCCTTGAGAACGCGGGCGCCATCGAGCGCGCCGCCATTGAGCAACATGCGCATGAAACGTGCGTAATCGCTGGCGGTCGAGGCTAGGCCACCGCCGCCGACCGGCGCGGCGATGTCCAGCCCCGGCTGCGGCGACTGCAGCACTACGGCACCATCCATGCGTGCCCCGTCGCGCTGCTGCGCGGCCACCAGGCGCGCCGCCTTTTCCGGCGGCACGTTGTACGAGGTATCGGTCATATTGAGCGGCGCGAAGATGTGCTGGCGGAAATAATCTTCGAGCTTCTGTCCGGAGATCACTTCGACCAACCGCCCCACGACGTCGGTGCTCGTGCTGTAGTGCCAGCGCTCGCCCGGCTCGAACAGCAACGGGCCTCCGAACGGATAGGTCTCGTTCGGCTTCGGCTTGAAGTCGCGCCATATCGTGCTGGTGAACGGATAGGCGAGGCCGGAGGTGTGGGTGAGGAAGTGCCTCACGGTAGGCCGCCTCGTGGCCGGGCGGACCTTGTATTCGCCGGTGGCCGCGTCGAACGCCTCGATAACCTTCAGGCCTTGAAGCTCGGGAAGATATTTCTCGGCCGGATCATCGAGGCCGAGCTTGCCCTGCTCCACCAATTGCATCAGCGCGAGCGACGTGATCGGCTTGGTCATCGAGGCGATCCGGAAAAGCGCGTCCGTGGTGAGCTTTCGGCCGGTGCCGACATCCGCCACGCCGAAGGCGCCCTGGTATAGAACCCGATCGCGATTCGTCACGAGCGCGACAACGCCAGGCACGTCCTTGCGCTCGACCGCCGCACGCAGTATCGCGTCGATCGCCGCAGCATCTTGTGCCGTTGCGAGTTGTGGGACGGTGAAGAAGAAGCCAACGCCGGGAAGTAACGCACGCAGGAAGCTTCGGAGTTTCATGACCTTCCCCTTTGGATTGGACTGCGCGGCCAGTGTGCGACTGCAATCAGTCAAGCGTCAAGCGTTCGCGCGGCACCGTGGTCTGGCGCTATAGTTTGTTCCTCCGAAATCCGATGGGGATTACATGCAAGCGTTTTTCAGGCGGTTCATCTGCAGGCTTCTCGTCGTGAGCACCATCATGCTGCCGTATTCGGCGCCTGCGCAGGCGGGCATGATCGGCACGGGGCAGGCGATCGGGAGCGTCGAGGCGCAGCGGGGCAAGGTGCGGAGCTTTGTCGCGCGCGCGGACGTGCAGAGGCAGCTGGCAGCGCTCGGCGTCGAGGCGACGGCGGCAAGCGAGCGCGTAAACGCGCTCACCGACGACGAGGTGCAGCGGCTCGCGGGCCGGATCGACACACTGCCGGCCGGCGGGGTCGCCACCGAGGTGGCGCTGGCGGTCATCCTGATCCTGCTGCTGTTCATTTTCGTCTTCGACAAAAGGCACTGAGGAGACTTCCGATGAAGGCATTCCTCCTGCGTTTCATCTGCCGCCTTCTCGCGGTGAGCCTCATCGCGCTGCCGTACGCGGCGCCCACCCAGGCCGGCATGATCGGCGTCGACGAGGCGCTCGCCGTCCAGAGCCAGGCCGAGCGCGGCAAGCTGCATGGCTTCCTCGCGCGCGCCGACGTCCAGAAGCAGCTCGCCGTGCTCGGCGTCGACCCCGCCGCGGCCGCCGAGCGCGCGAACGCGCTCACCGACGACGAGGTGCAGCAGCTCGCCGGCCGGATCGATTCGCTGCCTGCGGGCGCCGACATCTCCACGGCCGGGCTCCTTTTGGTGCTCATCGTGATCCTGCTGATATTCATGCTCAGGCGATGAGCCGGGCGATCAGGATTTGCGAAGCAACAGCCTCGTAGCGGCAACAACTCGAAAGTGCCGATTGCGCAATTTGTTGGCAAGCGCCGCCAGCGGATGATGAACCGCGTGTATCGAGGTGCGCTGCACAAGGCCCAAGACCGTGCGCTCTGTCTCCTCAGCGAGATTCCTGCATTGAGCCCGTGACTTAGTCCATTGCCGGAAAGTCGCCACGGCGCATAAAGTTCCGCGCATAAGAGCAAGAACCAGGGGGACGCTATGGGCGCGAATTGGATCACGGGGCTCGGCAGGTCTGCCGCGCTCTCGCTTTCACTACTTGTTGCCGTTTTCCCGCTCGCGGTGCAGGCCGGCGGGACACCGCATTGGGTGCATTACAAGTGGCTGGCGAGCAATCCCACGCTGCCGAAGAAAGTCGTGGTGCTGCCGATCGACATCAAAGTGGTGGAGATGACTGCCGGCGACGTCGAGGAGACGGTGCCGGACTGGAGCAAGGAAGCCAGCCGGAGCGTGTTCAAGGCGGTGTCGGCCGCGATTGCCAGGCAGCCGGGGATGAAAGAGGTCACGGCGCCGCAGTTTTCCGGCGCTTCGGCGGCCAACTTCGACGAGCATCTCGCGCTGTACAAGCTCGTGGTGAACACCGCCGTGAGGATTCCGTGGGAGCACAAGGCGAGGCGTTTCGACTACGGAATCGGTTCCGGCCTGCGCGCCGTGGCCGAGCAGACGGGCGCCGATGCCGCCATCATGGTCTACGGCCGCGACTATGCCTCCACCGCCGGGCGCAAGGCGCGCGCCGTCGCCGGCAACATCCCGATCGTCAATATCTTCACCGGTCCGGCGCCCAAGCTGGGCAGCTCCTTCATCCGCGTCGGCGTGGTCGATCTTCGCACCGGCGACCTGCTGTGGGTGAACAGCGAGTACCGCGATGGCAGCACCAATCTGCGCGATCCGAGCGATGCCGCCAAGATGGTCGACGCCGTGTTCGACTGGTATCCAGGCATCGAGAAATACCGCGCGGCCTACGTGAAATAGCTTTTCTAGGGGGTAACCGGCGATGAAAAGATTATTGTGGCTATCGTTCCTATCGCTCCTCGCCAGCGGCTGCGCCACGACCGGGGACGTCACCGCATTCAAGGACGCGAACGACACGTCGAACATCCAGGAGAGCGAAGGCCGTCTTTGGCACGAGGCGCGCAGCTACGACACGACGATCGAGCGCAGCGGCCAGATCTACGAGGACCCGCGCGCGACCGCTTATCTGCAGGGCGTGATGGACCGCCTGTACCCGGAGTTCAAAGGCAAGATCCACGTCCATCTCTACGATTCCACTCAGCTCAACGCCTTCGCCCTGCCGAACGGCAGCGTCTATTTCAATATCGGCTTGCTCGCGCGGATCGGGAACGAGGCGCAGCTCGCAGCGGTGCTGGGCCACGAGGCGGCGCACTTCATCGAGAAGCACAGCTTCCGCGAGCGCGTGTCGGCCAAGAACGCCTCGGCCTTCGCGGTCTCGGGGATTCCCTTCGCGAGCCTCGCTGCGGTGTCGTCGATTACCGGCTTCTCGCGCGATCTCGAGCGCGAGGCCGACATGAAGGGTTACGCGCGGCTCGTCAAGGCGGGCTACGACCCGCACGAGGCGCACAAGGCGTTCGAGCAGCTCGCCAAGGAGGTGAAGGCGCTGGGGATCGAGGAGCCGTATTTCTTCTCCTCCCATCCGCGGCTCGTCGAGCGCATCGACGCGTTCAAGGAACTCGCCGCCAAGCAGAAGAGCGGCGGGCGCGTGGGCATGGAAGACTATAACCGGGTGGTGCAGCCGATTCGCCTGGAGGCGCTGCGCAAGGACCTGGGCCAGGATCGCTACAAGAGCGTCATCCTCGTGATGGAAGACAGCAACCTGCGCAGCTACTACCCGGCCGCCGGTTATTACTATCTGGGCGAAGCCTATATCCGTCGCGACGAGAAGAACGACTCGCAGAAGGCGCTGCAGGCGTTTCAGACGGCCGAGAAGCTCGCTCCCAATTTCGCCCCGACCTACAAGAGCCTGGGGATGCATTACATGAAGGCCGGTAACAAGGTTCGGGCGCGCGAGTCCTTCAACAGGTATCTGACGCTCGCGTCCAAGGATGCCGGCGACCGCGCCTACGTGCAGCAATACATCAGTTCGCTGAAATAGCGGGGTAAAAATAATGAAGAAGACTTTCGTACTACCGTTGCTGGCCCTCGCCGGGGGTTGCGCGCAGGCGCCCTATTGGACGCTGACCGACGACGCCAACCGCGTGCTGAAGTCGACCAGCTTCGAAATGACCATGCCGGCGGGATGGACCCGGACGACGACGGCCGACACCTGGGAGCAGGTCAAGGTCGACGACAAGCAACAAACCCTGCTGCTCGAGGCGGTGACCGCCAGCCGGGACGGCGTCGCGATCCAGGCGATTACGGTCACTCGCCGCTATGCCGATACCGCGTTCCCGACCCTCAAGAAGAAGACCAACGCCAACATGCAGCCGATCGAGGCCGCCGATCTTTACGTTTCCGAGCTGCGCAAGCGCTACGGCCTGGAGCGGCTCCGGGTAGTGAGCAACAAGCCGACACAGATCAACGGCCACCACGGCTTCGAGCTGGTCATGGAATTCAAGAACGACGACGGCTTGCGCATCCGCATCGTGTCCAACGGCTTCGTCGACAAGACCGGCTTCTACACGATCAACTATCGCGCCCCGGTGCTTTACTACTTCGACCGCGACTACGCCGACTACACGAAGCTCGTGCGTTCGTTCCGGCAATCGAAGGGCGCGTTCGATCCGCCGCCGGAAATCCCGGGCTGGGCGAAGCTCTTTACGTGACGGAAGAAAGCAGGCTCTAGCTTCCAGCCTAGAGCAGCTTGTCCTTCTTCATCGCCTCGAGAACCACGCCGACGTATTCCGGAGCGTACCTTGCGCCCGTCTCCGACTGGGCGTTGGTGGTCCGGATCCTCGCCGACCATATGAGCTTCTCGCCCTTCGCCGCGAAGATGGAAGCCTCCGAGGTGGCGGTCTTGACCACGCCGCCGGCTCCTCCCGAAACGACCGCACCCGGGTAGAAGGCGCGGGCATAGGCCCCCTGGACGCCAACCGCGTCGCCGTAGGGCACGCCGCCGGGCCCGATGATCGTACCGCCGCCTTCGTACGTCTTCGTGCTGACCTCGGCGACACGCGCGAGCAGAATGTGATCGGCGTCCGAATCGGCGATGCTCTTCATGAAGCGATCGCGTTCGGCGTCGGTGTAGCGGGTGAAGTAGCGTCCCGATGCCACGGCGTTGACGCCCCGCTTCTTCAGCTCCGCCGCCATCTGGTTCTGGAACGCCTCCTGCACGAACTCGCTGGGCGCCACGGTGATGATCAGCAGCTTGCCGAATGACTTCGCCGGCGGCAGCTGCGGCGCTGCCCAGGTGACCTCGAGAGTCGTCTCCGGGCTCGAGGCGCAGCCCGTCAAAAGGCCCGTGACGCCCAGCAGCGCGGCGGACAGGACGCAACCAACGGTTTTCTTCATGGACCACCACTCCCTTGAGCTTGAGCGCATCGCCGCCTAGAGGACCTTGTCGCCGACCATCGCGTCGAACACGACGTTGATGTACTGCGTCATGGCCGCGTCCAGCTTGTCGTTCTGTTTCGTGTCCACCAGCCCGGTCCAGGCAAGCGCGCCGGTCTTCGCGTCGAACAGGCGTGTCTCGGAGACCGTCCACGTCGGGCCGGTGATGGTCTGCGGGGGAACGCTGACCGTTTCCCAGACGCCGCCGTAGTAGCCGTAGAAGCCGGAGCTGACGGCGATCGTGGAACCGGGCAGCGTGGTCGACGAACGGTCGATCCGGATGACCCGCGTGATGATCACACCCTCCGCGCCCGACTTGCCGACCGCCTCGCGCAGTTCCGCTTCCTGGACCCGGCCGCGTGTGCCGACCGCCGAATAGCCCGGAATCCCCTTTATCCCGCGCTGGCCGAGCAGCGCGACGACGCGGTCCTCGAATGTGCGGCGCACGATCTCGTCTGCGGTGACCGCCACCACCATCACGCTCTTGAGGGGCTTGCCGACGTACTGCGGGTTGGCCTCCTGCCTGACCAGCTGGCTGGCGGCGCACCCGGCGAGAAGCGCGAGCGCGGCAATGGCCAGGCAGCGATCTGCGACATGAATCACGATGAGCCTCTCATGACGGCGATGCCGCCTTTTTCGGCGACCACCGATACGCCTTGGCGCAGGCGCCGCCCATCAGCATCGCGCGTTCAGAGTCGCTCAGGCGGTCGGTCTTGCGGAAGGGCTCGACGGCCTGCTCGTAGTTGACGACGGCGAAAGCACGGGTCCAGTCGGTGCCCCACAGGCAGCGCTCGAAGCCCCAGGCGTCGAACACGCGTGCGAGCGGATCCCAGATGTCGGGGAAGGGATACGGCTTCTCCGACAACGTGCACGCGCCGCTTACTTTGATCACCACGTTCTTGCGCCGGGCGAGATCCAGCACCTTCGGCAGGTCGGCCCAGGGCTGCGGCGGAACGGGCTTCGTGCGCGGCTGCTGGATGCCGAGGTGGTCGAGGATGAACCGCGTGTCCGGGTGGCGATCGATCAGCGCCGCGCCTCTCTCGAGGTTGCCCCAGCACAGGATGTTGACCGGGAAATCGCGGCGCACGGCTTCACGCAGCACGCGGTCTAGGCCCTCGTCGCTGGGATTGCGGCCCGGCTCCTTTGTCGCGATGACCCGGATGCCGACCGCGCCGGGCTGCTTCTTCCACTCGGCGATCGTCTCGAGGACCGCCGGGTCGTCCGGGTTCACCGGCTTGACCAGGGCGAACCGGCCGGGATGCTTGCGCTGCACCTCGACCGCGTAGCTCGAGTCGTAGCCATAGATGGAGAAGGCGGAGATGAAGATCGCGCCGTCGATCCCGAGCTTGTCAAAGGCCGCCACCTGCTCGTCGCCGTTGGCGCTGGGCGGCCAGTTCGGCACGGTGCGCCACGGCCGTTTCGGCGTGTTCGCCTCATAGGCGTGGATCTGGGAATCGATGATCATCGGCAGCTCCTGCTCAAGTGGTATGGAATTTGCCAAGTATTATCTGTCGGCTCACCACGATGGAGAAGCGACATGGCCAAGCAAGCAAAGAATACGATTTGTCTTTGGTATGACGGCGACGCCGAGGACGCCGCGCGATTCTATGCCAAGACCTTTCCCGATTCATCCGTTGGCGCAGTTCACCGCGCGCCGGGCGACTTTCCGTCCGGAAAAAAAGGCGATGTACTGACCGTCGAATTCACCGTGATGGGAATTCCCTGCCTCGGGCTCAACGGCGGACCCGCGTTCAAGCACAACGAGGCATTCTCGTTCCAGGTCGCGACCGCTGACCAGGCCGAAACCGACCGCTACTGGAACGCAATCGTCGGCAACGGCGGCGAAGAGAGCGCGTGCGGGTGGTGCAAGGACAAATGGGGCTTGTCCTGGCAGATTACGCCGATCGCCCTGACCAAGGCGTTCACCGATCCCGACCGCGCTGCCGCCAAGCGCGCGTTCGATGCGATGATGGAGATGAAAAAGATCGACATCGCCGCCATCGAGCGGGCGCACCGCGGTTGAAATGGGTCCCCGCCTTCGCGGGGACGACTGACGACGCCCGCCCCCGAGTGCTTTTGTCGGGGGCCGATCAGGGTACGTATCTTGCTGCGTGGCGCCGCATGTCGGGAGGCGAGAGGTCACATGTAGGCGCGCGCCGTTCTTTCAAGATGACGCGCCGCAATCTGGAGCGGGTGCTGTGGCCCGGATTGGCGCTCATTGTCATGGCCGGCGTCATCCTGCTCAGCCTTCAGGCCTACGAGGCCCTGGTCGCTCGCACCGAGCTGACGGCGCTGGCGAGGACCGTGTCCGCATTCGTGCTCATCGTCACCGGTTTCGGACTCGGAGTGTATGCATTCCGGGATGCACGTCGCGCGGCAGAGGCTCAGCGTCGCGCGGTAGACGCTCAATATCTGACTGAAGAGCATTTCCGCGTCTTCGTCGGCGCGGTGACGGACTACGCGATCTATACGCTCGATCCGCTAGGTCACATCACGAGCTGGAATGCAGGTGCCGCCCGCATCAAGGGCTACAGCGCGCAAGAGATCATCGGCCAGCATTTCTCGCGCTTTTACACCGAGCAGGACCGCGCGACCGGGCTGCCGCAGAAAGCGCTGGCAACGGCTGCCCGGGAAGGGAAGTACGAAGCCGAAGCGTGGCGGCTGCGAAAGGACGGCAGCCGCTTCCTTGCCAACGTCGTGATCGATCCGGTGCGCGATTCTTCGGGGACCCTGCTCGGTTTCGCGAAAGTCACGCGAGACATCACCGAACGGGTCGAGCGGCAGCAGTCCCTGGAGCAGACCCAGACGGCGCTTGCGCAATCGCAGAAGATGGAGGCGGTCGGCCAGTTGAGCGGGGGGATCGCGCACGACTTCAACAATCTTCTCCACGTCATCCGCAACGCCGCCGACCTGGTGCAGCAGCGGCTGCACGCGGCGGAGCCCGACGTACAGCGCTACCTCGAGATGGTGAAACGCAACGTGGACCGCGCGACGACCCTTACGCAGCGGCTGCTCGCGTTCTCGCGCCGCCAGCCCCTGGAGCCCAAGCGCATCGACGCCGGCAAGATCGTGCTGGAGGCGACCGACCTGCTGCGCCAGACGCTCGGCGAAAGCGTCGCGATCGAGACCGTGCTCAGCGGCGGCGTCTGGCCGGTGTTCGTCGATCCCAGCCAGCTCGAGACGGCGCTGCTGAATCTCGCCATCAATGCGCGCGACGCCATGCCTGGCGGGGGAAAGCTTACGATCGAGACCGGCAACGCATTCCTCGACGAGACCTACGCCGCTGCCCACCAGGAAGTGAAGCCCGGGCAGTACGCGATGATTGCCGTGAGCGACACCGGCAGCGGCATGACCAAGGAAGTCGCCGAGAAGGCCCTGGAGCCGTTTTTCACCACCAAGGCCCCGGGCGAGGGGACCGGGCTCGGCCTTTCCCAGGTGTACGGCTTCATCAAGCAGTCCGGCGGGCACCTCAAGATCTACAGCGAGCCGGGTGAAGGAACCACGGTCAAGCTTTACCTGCCGCGGCTCGCAGGAACCGACGCTGGCGAGGTGCCGGTGCAAGCGCCGCCGATCGCGGCCGAAACCGCCCACGGAACGATCCTCGCGGTCGAGGACAACGCCGACGCGCTTGCATTCACGGCCGAAGTGCTCGGCGACCTTGGATATCGCGTGCTGGTCGCGGCCGACGCGGCCGCCGCGCTCCAGCTGCTCGACCGGGAGCCGGAGGTCGATCTGCTGTTTACCGATGTCGGACTGCCGCACGGCGTCAACGGCCGCCAGCTCGCCGACGAGGCGACGCGGCGATGGCCGCGCCTGAAGGTGCTGTACACCACCGGCTATACGCGCAACGCCATCGTCCACCATAACCGGCTCGACCCGGGCGTCGAGCTGCTCGTGAAGCCTTTCACGCAGTCCGACCTGGCGGCAAAGATCAAGCGCGTGCTCGCCAATGACGGCAGCGTTGCGTTGCAAGGGAGCCCCTAGCTTTCGATTGCGCTCTTACGAGCGGTTCCCGCGGCCACCCAGAAGCAGGCCGCGGGCGGCCTGCCTCACGTCGGGCGACGAGAAGCGGAAGGCAGCGCGATCCAGCAGGTAGTGAATGAAGCCGGCCGCGAAGCCGAGGGCCAGCAGCGCCGGCACGAGGGGCGAGGAGCGCAGCCACAGTGCCGCAGCGCCGAAGATGCGGTCGGCGTAGGCGTACTCGTCGCTCACCGCCTCCACCTCCATCACCGGCAGCAGCAGGGCAGAGACGACGGCGAGCACGAGCAGTACTGCCCAGCCGCGCCCGTTGATGGGCGCCAGCAGCCGCTGCCAGTGCGCGCCGGAGGCCTGGACTCCACCGGAGGCCGCGAGCGAGGTGAGCCCCATCGCGGCGCTCCAATGCTGCACGCTCCACAGCACAATGAAGAGGAACGGGTCGCGCGCGAGAAAGGCGAACAGCACCATGGCCGAGACGCCGAGGACGTAGGCCACGCGCGGCAGCGATGGGCGCTCCGAGCGCAGCTCGACGCCGAGCATCAGAACGGTCAGAAGCAGGACGAAGACGATGCCGCCATCGCGCAGCGTGCGCGCGAACACCGTCGACCCGCCCGCTCCCAGCAGCGGGTCGATCCAGCGCTCCTGGAAGGCGATCGATCCAGCCAGGACCTCTGCCAGCACGACGAAACCGCCGCCCACGACCAGCGCGAACCACCGATCGTGGCGTCGCGTGATCGCGTCCGATCCTCGTCCCGCGCGTGCGCGGTAGAGGCTGAGCAGCCCGAAGTGCTGCGCGGCAAAGTGGTAGCTCACCAGCAGGTAGTCCAGGATGGCGAAGCAGAACACTCGGTCGGTCAGCGGCATCGGCAGCACGCTGTCGGGGGCGAGCAGCAGGCCGAAACAGGCCACGGCGATGGCCAAGGGGGCCACTACGAAGCGGAGCCGCTGCGTGGCGAGCAGCGGGCGGTAGGCCGGGGTCGCGTAGGCCAGCCAGGCCGACGAGATGCGGTGGCCGAACCACAGAGGCACCGCGAGGGCGAAGAACAGCGCGTCCACCGGGCTCGCCCGCAGGTCGTCATGACCCCGCGCCAGCAGAAGGACTAGGGGGGCCAACCACAGCGGGTTCAGGACCCAGACGAGGTCCCAGGCCGGGCTCTTGATCCAGCGCATGGAAGAGAAGGTAGCATCTTGGCAAGCGGCGCGAGATGCAAGCGAAATCAACATCGGTACTTCTGCTGATCGTCCTGCTTGGCGCAGCCGCCGGCGGCCGCGCGGCGCAGCCCGGCGGTGACAACGCGTTCACGCTCTACGCCGGCTATCGCGACGGCGGCAGGTTCACCGATGTCACCAGCGGGAGCAAGCTGCCCATCGAAGCTTCCGGTGTCGGCGCCGTCAGCCTCGATCTTGCGCTCAACCCCGCGGCCGGTACCCAGTATCAAGTCTACGTTTCGCGGCAGCGATCGCAGGTGGACGCACGGCTGGCCACTCAGCCGCTCGCTCCGGCCACGCCGATACCGGCGAAGTTCCCGATGGCGGTGACGTACGCGCACGTAGGGGGGATCACCTTCCCTGGCCAGAAGATCGGGCAGGGCGCCTACCTCGTCGGTGGAGTGGGCGCGACGCTGTTCGAGCCGGACCTCCAGGGACTGGCGAACGAGCTGCGGCCGTCGATCAGCCTGGGCATCGGTTACCAGCTGCCGCTCGGCGAGCGCGTGGCGGTACGCTTCGAAGCGCGCGGCTACGCCACCCTGGTCAACAGCAGCAGCGCGCTATTCTGCTCGGGCGGCTGCGTCATCTCCCTCAAGGGTGATACCGTCACGCAGGGCGACCTCCTGCTCGGACTCACGTTCATGTACTAGCGAGTCACTCGAGCGTGACCTCGAAAGCGGCGAGGCGGCCATTCGCCATCGTGCCGCGCAATTGCGCGCGAGAAGGAAGGACAAACTCAATCGGCGTCGCGTGCGTGCCCGTGGGCAAGTTGAACCGCGCGCGCAGCTCGTCCTCGGTCATGCCTTTGCGAATACCGTCGATGGCGATGGTGGAGGTGATCAGCGGCGTCGGCCTGCAGGTCATGCCGGCTGGCGCTGAGGACAGCACGCGGAAGGTCGTGAGCACGTCCCAGTCGCCCGCCGCGCCGCTCGAGAGCACGACCCAGGTCTGTTCGAAGGGCACCTCGGCGCGGTAACAGAGCGCGTCAACGCCTTCC
>Ga0247665_1000064_pt1 | contig 13822 bp, 19 predicted proteins | sample CNK06_metaG_FD_182716 | JGI IMG/M metagenome (GOLD analysis project Ga0247665, IMG submission 182716) | Soil microbial communities from Purdue University Martell Research Forest, Indiana, United States - CNK06 | ecosystem: Environmental > Terrestrial > Soil > Temperate forest > Bulk soil... | reverse complement strand
CGCCGAATGGTGGGATGCTGGTCGATGATTTAACTGGTTGGTTCCCGGGCGTTGTGGCCGACTGGAATGAATTCATCACTCATCACAATTTGATCCCTGTCATCGCTGAGGGTGAAAAAGCTCTCGTCATCAAACCATGAGCCTTCCCACCCCGACCTATTTGGAGAATGCCCTGACGGCCATTTTCGCCGAGGGCAACCTCATCAACATCCAGCAGCACGAATGGGAGATGCGGACCTTCCTCAACATGGTCCTGACGGAATTGAAGCCAGCCCGGACCGTCGAATTGGGAACGTTCCGCGGCTTCACTGGGGCGCTCCTGAGCGCAGTCACTTCCACCATGACCGTTTCCATCGATGTGGCCGATCATGGGATGCCGCCCGAGGCTTGGAAGTGGGCCAACAGCCTCCAGACGATTTTGGATGACGCCACGTCACCCGACTGCGTGACCCAAGCCATGGCCCGCCTGGGCGGCCCCATCGACTTGCTGTTCATCGATGATGGCCATTATTACGAGACCATCTGCAAGGAGTTCGAACTGTGGCGACCCATGGTCAGGCGCGGTGGATGGATCGTTTTCCACGACATCAATCCACTGGCCAACATCGGGCCTCATGGGGTGCAGCCGGACTGCATTCAGGTGACGCGGTTCTGGAACGAGCTAAAGGGCGACAAACGGGAAATCATCGCCACCGATGAACATCGGGCATGGAAGGGAACGCTGCCCCACGGCGGACTTGGAATCTTGATCGTATGATCGAAACTGACTACGGAATGGAGATAAACGCCACAAGGCACTGCACGAATAGCTGTACAAATTGTAATCACGGCTCAACGAAGTTCACGCCGAAATGGTTCATGGATCCAGCCGTCTTGAAAGACGATTTGGATGTCATGAAACTCCACATCAAAACCAAACTGCTTTTTTGCCAGGGTGGTGAGCCGTTGCTTCATCCGAAAATTGTCGAATTGATGGGGCTTTGTTATGATAGTGGCATCGCAAAACAATGTGGAGTGCTTAGCAATGGGAAATTGTTGAAACGAATGGGCGACGATTTTTGGGAAATGCTTGCGACTCGAAAAATGGAATTACGACTCAGTGTTTATCCAGACCTCGATCCGTCCATTGTTCCGTTCGTTCAAGAGAAGGCTCAGCAATGGGGATTTTTTGTTCGACCTCAAGAGATCAATGCATTCAAGCCTGTTTTCAAATCGGAACCAACCGGCCAATCATTTTTCGGCTGTCCGTGGCGTTTTTGTTTAACGGTACATTGCGGATTTTTTTATCGTTGTCCGTTAACGGCATTTTGGCCTGAGTACATGCGTCGTGCCGAACGATGGAAGGATCTTCCAGATACGGTTGACGCCATCCCAATTTCAGGAATGACCGATGAGAAATTGGATGCATTTTTAAAACGAGACACACCATTCGAAAGTTGCAAAATCTGCAGTGGCGCAGTTGGAACAAGCGTTCCTGTGACTCAAATTTCAAGTAAAGAGCAATGGGAAAAAGAAGCGGGGATCGAACAGGCGCTAATATGAACACTAAATTGGTGCCACTGACTCAGGGACAATTCGCGATTGTCGATGAGTGTGACTTTGACCGTGTGACACAGCACAAGTGGCACGCCGCGAAAAGACCCAACGGAGGATTCTACGCCCAGCGAACACTTCGGGTAGTGAGAGTGAACGGGAGAAGAGTCATACAGCAGATGGCCCAATTTATTTTGGAAACTCAGCAGATGGTTGACCATCGGGATGGCAATGGGCTGAACAACACGAACCAAAATCTTCGTCCATGCACCCCTCTCGAAAACACGAGGAATCGTTCAGCGAATTCCAAAAACAAATCCGGCTTCAAAGGAGTTCACCGTACCAAAGGGACAAAAAACAATTGGACGGCGACGATATATAACCGAAAACAGATTTACCTTGGCTCGTTCAAGACTCGTGAATCTGCGGCCCATGCATACGATGCTGAAGCAGTGAAACTATTCGGGCGGTTCGCTCGCCTAAACTTTCCAACTGCTGACAATCCTGTTTCGGCGCAGAGAAGATTGGCATGACCGAAGGTGGGCAATTCGATGAATTAAAAAAACCGATGGTGAGCACGGTCTTTTTGGACGGCGCACTTTTTGTTGCCGTCGCGATGCTCTCAGCAGTGCTGGTGACTTTATCGGGAGATGACAGCGGTAGGTTTTTGGAACCCAAGACCCTGTTTTGGTCGAAGTTTTGGGTGGGCACTTTTAACTCAGGAATTCTGGCCTTGAAGATGTACCGCTCCACCCAATTTGCCGACAGCAAGCGATGAGGTTAAAGCCATGACCTGTCGAGAATTTGCCATTTTAGAGTATATGCGTCACGGCAAGGACAACAAAACCGCGACCAGAATTTTGAAGCGAGTGGAATTGGATATTCCCGGAAGTGCGGCGCGATTGGACAGACAAGCGACAGATTTTGATAAACAAACGCTTCGAGAATGCATCGAGTTCCAGTTCACCAATCCTCAAGAATGCAGGGCGCTTTCAAGAATGATCCTCGCTAAACATCGAGCGAATCAGTGATGAACGATCTTTCCATCTGGCTTTTTTGCATCTGTCGGAACGAGCGGTTGATCATGCCCTACTTCCTGCGGCATTACGCCCCCTGGGTGACGAAGTTCATTTTCTACGATGACCTGAGCGATGACGGCACCCGAGAAATTATCCGCTCCTGCCACACCACCGAGATTCGCGACTGGCCCGGCTCCAGCGGCATCAATGACGACCAGTTCCTCGAGTTCGCCAATGAGCAATGGAAAGAGGCCCGAGGTAAAGCCGATTGGGTGATCTGGGTGGATGCCGATGAATTCCTCTATCACCCCGCCATCAAAGAGGTATTGCTGCGCTACCTGCACGAAGACATCGATGTTCCCCAGATTCAGGGCTTCACCATGGTCTCGAAGTCGTTCCCGACTGCGCCCGATCAGATTTACGATGAGGTGAGGACCGGCTTTCCCGATGGCATCTGGAGCAAACCCGCCATTTTCCGGAAGCACATGCACTGGACGATGGGGCGGCATGGACCGGACTATTCTCTGTTCAATCCCAAGAGTTCAGCCCACGCCGAGATAAAACTCCTGCATTATCGAGCTTTGGGGGTGGACTATTTGAGATGGCGCCATGCCCGAAACTGGGCCCGGGTACCGGAGAGGTGCCGGGCGCTGAACCTGGGGACCAACACGGCGCCGGAGTATGTCGGACACCATGGCATCGCTTGGTTCGAGGAAGTGATCGGCAAAGACTGGCCGGAGGTGATATGAAGAAGAAATCTGCATGCCTATTGCGATTTAAAATCAGGCGTTGGACCTTCTCGGTTTGGCGCCAAAATCCTTGGAGATTCAAACATTGTCCGAGTAAGTCAGCCTATGCTGATTTGCCAGCAGGAAGTTGGCTGCTCGGTCCTCTGCATTTAACATACTTAAAGTCTGTCGGATGAAACCTTGCCTCGTCTCTACTTGGGGTCCTACTCACAAAAAGTACCTCTCCGCCTTCCTCGATACGGCCAAGCGCAACGGGCTCGAGCCGCAAAACTTCGATGACACCGATTGGCCCGGGGCCGACTGGACGCAAATTCCCTGGTACCGGAAGAGCGAGGGTCAGGCGCGATTTGTCCGGGAGAACGCCAGCAAGTATACCCACTTCCTTTTCACCGATTCCTACGATGTGGTCTTCTCGGCCGGTTGGGAGGAAATCATGCGCAAATTCGAGGCTCTCAAGTCACCTATCGTGTTCGCAAGTGAATGTTATTGCTGGCCCAACCAAGAGCAGGTGCCGCTCTATCCGCCCACCATTCATCGCTGCAAATATCTCAACGCGGGCATGTGGATGGCCACCACGGAGGCGGCCATTCCATTTACTCAGGAATTGGCCGAGATTGCCGCCCGCCGGGAGAAGTGCGATCAGGGCATCGTGACGGATATGTTCCTGTCCAAGCGTTATCCCATCGCCTTGGACCATCTGTGCTCGCTGTGCTTTTGTTGTAACATGGACTCGCTGAACTTTCTGGATTTGAGCGGCGCCCGTCCTCGCACCACTGACACCAGCGAAGAGCCATGCCTTTACCACGGCAACGGAGCCAGCGACCTACGCGGCATCTGCGCCAAAATCGCCCCATGAAAATCATCGTCTTTGCCCTGACGTTCAATTGCCGCGACGTCCTCCCCTTTTTCCTTCGCCATTACGAAACTTTCGCCGACGAAATTTCTGTATGGGATGACCAAAGTAACGATGGCACCCGAGAGTTACTTAAGGCTCACCCAAAAGTCTTCATGCGCGAGTGGCCCCATCGCACCGGCATCGATGAGGACTTGTTCCTGGCCCATTGGCAGGAGTGGTATCCCAAGGCGAGGGGAGCGTTTGATTGGGTGATGATTCCTGACCCCGATGAGTTCATCTATTCTCCCGACATGCTGGGTTTACTGGCCTTGGCGCGGTCGGCTGGCATCGAAGTCATCAAGCCGCATGGATTCAACTTGGTGGGGGACAATTTCCCCAAGGACGATGGGCACAGCCAGATTTACGAATTGAACCCGATGGGAGTGAGGGCGCCGGTTTACGGCAAGCCGGTCATCTTCCAGCCCCACATCAAAATCAACTGGATCCGTGGCAAGCACGACCTGGAGCACTGCGATCCAGTGGTGGGACGGGAGACGGGATTGAAACTTCTGCACGCCCGTTATATGGGAGCGGAGTATACGCGGGCCAAGAATGCGAAGAATTACGCTCGATGCGGATTGCTGTCCGGGGACAAGGGAGCAGCCTGGAGTTGCTCTCCCGGTTACGATGGGCCAGAAAAAGAGCACAGCCCGGCCTGGGCGGATGCGGTGAGATCAAGAGCGGTGAACGTTCTGAAATTATGAGCGACTTATCCAAATGCGCGGTTTGCAACGCCCCAAGCCGGGCCTACACGCTGAGTTCCATCCCCGAGGATTACACCTTGAGCTTTTGCAGTCGGATTCATCTGGTGGAGTTCGTGGCGCCAGAACTGAAGCAAGCCGTGGTGGTCAAACAGTGGGTGCCGACGCCCGAGGAAGTGGAAAGGATGAGGCAATGAGCGTTTCTCCAATAATGAGCGAAGCCGAAAAGTTCGCCGTCATGGTTTCCCACGCCAAAGCCGCGGCCGATATGAGCATCGCCTTGGTGACCCAACTGGAAGAGGTGAGAGTGGATGCGGCCATGGACTCTTTAATCTGCATTCGGCATCGACACGATTTGGTTGCTGGTCTCATCGGCACCCTGGTTCCGTCATGTTCACCCCCCACCGTTCCGGCCTAATTGCCGTCTCCTCTTACCGGGCTCTGGACGATTCCGCCGAGGTGGCCCAAAACCAACTTCGGGCCAAGAAATCCTGGGACAACGCTTTTGACCGAATCATCTACTTCGGCCCCCACGAAAAGCGGTTGGACTCACCGATCACTGAGTTCGTTCCCTGTGAGGATTTCCCGCGGATTTCGGTCATGGCCCTGGTCGCCTCATGGCAGGACCATCCCGTCTGCCTGCTCAACGCTGATATCGTGGTGGCCACCGATTTGAAGGGCATCGTCAACCAAGGTTGGGCCAAGCATGGGCTGGCCATGACGAGCCAACGGCTGGAGTTCGACCCCAAGACCGAAGACTATTTTCGGGCGCGGGTGGTGGATTTTGGCTGTGACTTTTTCTGCGCTCTGCCGGAAGTGTGGCGCCAAGTTTACAAGGCCATCCCACCTACATACCGATTGGGGAATGGAGGTTGGGATAATTGGATGCTGGGCTTTCTGACCCTGACGTTGCCCCGGCGCTTTTTCGATCTCAGCACCCAGGCGCCCATCTTCCATCCGCGCCACGCTGACCGCAAACGCACTGCCATGGAAGCGGCGCCGCCCGATCAATTCATCACTTCCGGATTGGGTTTCCCTCCGCACCTGTGACTTCCGCCCAGCGTTGACGGCGTGAAAGGGGAGGAATAGCGTCCGACTTGCGATGACCTCCGACCGAGAGCTTGAACTTGCCAGACTGCTTGATGCCAAAAGGCGCAAAGATCCAAAGCGTGTTGCCTATATGAAGGCGTATTTGAAGGATTACAATTTCAGGAACAGAGAGAAGCAGAAAGCCTACGGCAAGATCCGATACCAATCAGACAGAACGAAGTTCATCGAGAAGGCGCGACGGTGGGGGAAGGCAAATCCAGAAAAACGAAAAGCGTCTATTCGCAAGAATTCCTCCAAAAACACTGCAAGAACCAAAAAGTGGATCGCGGCCAATAAAGAACGACACGACGCTAATAAACAGCGGTACTATAAATCCCACTATCAAGATTTCCTCAGAAGGAATCACGTTCGAAGGGCTTTGCAAAAAAAGGCCACCGTAAATCTCGCCGGGATAAAAGCGTGGATGAAGTCGGTTCAATCGAAGCCAACATGCACATGCTATTACTGCCAATCCGTGATAAAAACTTCAGAACTTCATTGGGAGCACATCGTTCCACTTTCACGAGGCGGGTCTCATTCGGTGGAAAACCTTTGTGTGTCTTGTGCCGCCTGTAATCTTTCAAAGCACTCCAAGTCGGTGCAGGCATTTATCGTGACCGGACAACAGATTTTGAGTCTATGAATTTTTCCACACCCGCTGTCGTTGAAAGCCTTTGCCAGCAACTTCGATTGGCAGATTATCCGAGATCACTAAACCGCGCCCGGATTGATTCTTTGTTTAATGGCTCACCTCCTTATAGCGATCTCGAAGAGCGTGAAAATAATATCGCTATCAATGTGAATAGCTTGGAAGGAACGAAGCTTGCACATGAAGCGCGGTCGCAAATGGCCAACGCCTTCCAAAAGCCCGGTGCTTTCTTCACCGCCCGCACCGACATGGGGCCAAAACATAAGCGCCAGAAATTTGGCGCCATCGTTAGCCGGGAAGTGAATCGACCAATGAAACGGTCTCCGATCTACTTCGAAACGCTGCGCTCGAAATTCGCCATGCTCATCCTCCACGGGATTGGGCCCGCCAGTTGGGAGACTCGCGATTATTGGTGCCCGGACGCCAACGGCATCGAGGACATTCTCATCCCGTCCAATACCCGGTTGACGATGAAGAATCTTCCCTTCTTTGCGATCTTCCGGTCCTACACCGCTTACGAGCTTTACAAACTCACCCATGGCCCCAAAACGGATCCGGCATGGAACATGCCTGTAGTGGAGTCCGTCCTAAAATGGGCCGACAGCAATACCGCCCAACTCACCGGCACCACTTGGCCGCAGGTTTGGTCTCCGGAGAAAATGGAGTCGAGGATTAAGGACGATAGCGGGCTCTACGCCTCCGACGCCGTTCCCACGATCGATACCTTCGACTTCTATTTTTACAACGACCAGAACAAGCAGGCCGGTTGGAATCGCCGCATCATCCTGGATTCCTATGGGCCACCCGGAGCCGGCGGGGTTCTGCCCAACAAGCGAATGGACGGGATGGGCGACGGGTTTCTCTATAACCCGGGCAGCCGGGTTTATGGGTCAAAACTCTCCGAACTGATTTCCTTCCAGTTTGCCGACCTCTCAGCCGTGGCCCCGTTCCGGTACCATTCGGTGCGCAGCCTGGGCTTTTTGATGTTCGCCATCTGCCATCTCCAGAATCGGCTCCGCTGCAAATTCAATGAGGCCATCTTCGAGAGTTTGATGATGTATCTGCGGGTGCGCTCGATGGACGACGCGGAGCGGGCCCTGAAGATTAACCTCATCTCCCGAGGCATCATCGATGAGACGGTGCAGTTTTTACCGGCAGCGGAACGGTGGCAGGTGAATGCGCAGTTGGCGGAATTGGGGCTGGCCCAGAACCAGCAAATCATTAACGAAAACTCCTCCTCGTATGTCCAGAGCCAGGGCAAAACAAATCCGGACGTTGAAAAGACCGCGTTCCAAGTTCGAGCCGAACTTAACGCCACCACGGCGCTTATCTCCTCGGCCCTTCTCCAAGCCTACCAATACCAAACCTTCGAATATCAGGAAATCTTTCGGCGCTTCTGCGCGAAGAATTCCCGTGACGTGGATGTTCGAACGTTTCGTCTTAACTGTCTGAAGGCCGGGGTGCCCGAGGACATGTTAGTTCCGGAAGCATGGGAACTGGAGCCGGAGCGAGTGATGGGGGCGGGCAACAAGACGATGGAGATGGCCATCGCCCAGCAATTGATGGAGTGGCGCCCGCTTTACGACCCAGCGAGCCAACGGGAAATCCTCAAAATCTCCACCCTGGCTGCCACCGATGATCCGGGCCTTACCGATACCCTGGTTCCCGAATCCACCGATGAAGTTACCTCCTCCAAGCAGAAGGCCATGGTGTCGATGGGCACGCTCATGCTCGGGTTGCCAGTCCAGTTCGGGGCCACGGACAATCGCATCGAAGTTACCGAAACGCTGCTCAAGGAAATGGCGTTGGTGGTAAACAACATTCAGCAGTCGGGCGGCATGGCCAAGCCCGAACAGTTGCCCGGGCTCCAGATGGTGGCGCAGACCATCGATCAGCAGATTCAGATTATCGGCCAGGACAAGGCGCAACAGCAGAAGGCCAAACAGTATGCCGACGTCCTGGGCAAACTGATGAATTTGGTGAAGGGCTTTGCCCAACGGTTGGCCGCTCAGATGAAGGAAGCGCAGGCCAATGGCCAGGGTGGGATGGATCCGAAAGATATGGCCAAGATCCAAGCCATCATGCTACAGGCGAAGGTCAAAGCAGAGAATGCCAGCCAGTCCCATGCCCAACGCACCGCGCAACGACAGGTTCAGTGGGAGGCCGAAGAGAAACGAAAACAGCAGGAGCACCAATTGGATTTGGCCAAAGGCGTCCGGTCTCACCGCGCCGAATTGGTTGCTCACGATATCAAAACTGCCGCCGAGATTCGGCGGGAACGTGCCAAAGCCAAAAACGAAGCTAAGACCAAAACGACCACCGAATGAACGAAAAAGAGCAAACCACTCACTTTGCAAATGATGTGGATAATCTCGTGGAGCGTTACCGTGATGAGTACGAAATGAGTTATGCCGCCGTAGTTGGAGTCCTTCAAATGAAAATTCATCTACTTTGTGCTGAGGCAGAAGAACGTGGTGAGGAGGAATCTGAATGAACTTCGCGCCGAAGAAACATTTTATCGAGAAAAAGCAGTACGCCGAACAACACAGAGACTTAGTTGTCACCCATAGTTTCACTGAGGCGGTTCAAGCCGCCCTCCTCGACCAAGTGATGGCATTGCCCCCCACTTACAACCAAGAGGAAGCCGCCGCGGCTTATCACCGAGTCATCGGTGCCCGCGATTTCGTTCATCACCTGCTCAACATTGCTGAGCACACCAAAACCCTTCCAGATCGATTGCCCGCCAATCTGGATCATTCCATCCGTTAAACCCCTATGCCCGCCGCACCCGCCGCACCACCCGTTGCCCCGCCTACCCAAACGCCCGCCTCGACGCCCGCCGCGCCGTCTCGTCCCGCGCCCAAGCCCGCTGCCGCCAAACCGGCCGCTCCGGCGCCGGCCAAGCCGCAAGTCCGCCCGTCCACTGTTCGCACCCCGGCGGTACCGCAACCGGCTCCTGAAGCCAAAGTGACCAATCCTTTCGACGAGGCCGAGGCCGAGATGGATCGGTTCGCCGGGGATGAGGAAGCCGACCTCCGTCCGCCAGGGGCACGCCGAACACCACCCAAACCGGCTCGGCCGGGTGAAACCGAAGAGGAACCCGCCGCCACCCCCAACGCGGAGGCGGAGATGGAGGAGCAGCCCGCCGCCGAAGAGCAGCCCAAGGTGGAAGAGGAAAAACTGGGCCCGGACGGAAAGCCATTGGCCGAAAAAGGGGGACGCGCCTCGCCCTGGAAGTTAGTGGACACTTACAAGAAACGCTCCGCTGATTTGGAAAAGCAATTGGCGGAGATTCAGGCCAAGGGGGCCGAGTTACCAAAAGAGGTGACCGAAAAGCTCACGGCCCTGGAGGCACGCAACAAGGAGTTGGAAGACGAGATGCGGTTCGTCGATTACAAGAAGAGCAAGGAGTTCGTCGAGACGTACCAACAGCCCTATGAGGAGGCGTGGAAAAACGCCATCGATGACCTGAAAGAATTGACGGTGACGAACGACAACGGGACCGTTACCGCGGCCACAGTCGATGACATGATGACCATCGCCAATCTTCCCCTGGGCAAAGCCCGGGAATTGGCCGAGGCGCGATTTGGAAATTCCGCCAACGACATCATGGCCCATCGCCGGGTGTTGCGGGATCTGGCCGACAAACAGACCAAGGCCCTGGAGCAGTCCCAAAAGATGCGGGGTGAACGGGAACAGAAACGGAACCTCGAGCGGGAAACCTTCATGAAGGCACGGATGGAGGAGACGGCCAAGGCGTGGAACACCATCAATGAACAGATGATCGAGCAGTACGATTATCTCCGACCCGTCGAGGGAGAGGTGGAACGCAACGAGCGCCTGGAGAAGGCCCGGACCATGGTCGATGAGACGATGAAAAAGAAGGTGGGCGAAGCCAAAACTCAGGAGGAACGCAACCAAATCCTCAAAGCTCATGCGGCGGTGCGTAATCGGGCCATTGGCTTTTCAGTGCTCAAGCACGAGAACAAATCTTTGAAGGCACGAGTAGCAGAATTGGAAAAATCGCTGGCTGCTTTTGAGGAATCCGAACCCAATGGAAGTGATCCGCGCCGCCCCCAAAACGGTAATCATTTCGACGGTAGCCTCGATGCAGCCGTGGAGGCCATCGGCAGACTTTAGTTGACAGGCCCTCCGACCAAGCGTAAACCCCCGGACAGTCAGCCTACGCTGACTTCGCCTCGCTGAAGGTATTCAGCAGCGGCTAGTCACCCGCTTTAACAACTGGCCCGGCTTGCCAAGTGTGGCAGGAAGATAAGATCGCCGGCTTCTAAAACACGTCCCAGACGGACCACGCAATAGCACGACGCTATGAGCGATTCATCCGCTGGAAACAACAAACGTTTTGGAAGCTTATGGCTACGATCAGTTGCCAAAAATTTACTCAGTATCTTGTCGATCAGTTGCCGGTGTATGACCGGCTGATCCTCTCGGACATCCGCCCCACCGACTCCTGGATCCTCAACGTCGATACCGGCACCTTTGAAGCCTACTCCGGTGTTGAGCACACCCTGGACCGGTTCCGCCACGTTTTCCCCAACACCACCAAGGTTTGGAATCGCACCACCGACGCTTCTTGTGTTGGAACGCCTTGCGATAAAACGGAGCACTGCATTGGGTGGGGTGCCTCGCGCATTACTTACTTCCTCGAGGAACAGAGTTGGCAGACGCCGCTTCTGTGCTTCGACCAAGAGATGCACGTCACCAAGGCCAAGGAGCATTTCCGCCAGATCATTTCCGATATTCTGCGGCCGGCCACGACGGACATCATGAGCAACTTCCTCCGGAAGCGTGCTCTGCAGTTCGCCGACAAGAAGTTCATCGCCAACCGGAATATGACCGAGTTCACCTTCGTGTGGACGGTGGTCGGTGACGAAGAAATCTTCTTTGACTGTTCGGCCAACCCGGCGACGGTGTTCAAACTGGTGCCTCAGATGCTCCAGAGCCGGTTCGAGCCTCTCATGCGCCGTGGTTATGGCGGCATGAATCCGTTCAAGGAAACGGCCCCCTACATCGAACTGGTGACGGACATCTCCACCGCCTGGGAACTGGACAAGTTGGGCGGCCAGACCGGTGTGGGTGGTGTGCCCTCGGTGAGCGGCAACTGGCGCTTCACCCAATGGGACTCGGCCAACGCCTATTGGCGTTATGGCTTCTCCGGCCAAATCGGAAACTTCATGGTTCGTTGCGACCCCATGGGGCTGCGATTCAACTTCGTGCGCGACCTGGGCGCGGGTGTCGGGGCCAACCGGTTCCGCTACCAAGTAGTGCTGCCCTACGTCAACCAAGTGACCAGCGGCGCGGGCGGCGACCCCGGGCTGGGCAGCGTGGAAAACCCGGACTTCGACCGGGCCCAGTTCCGCATCACCTACATCTGGCACAAGAAAGGACTGCAAGCCTTGGTGGCCGATGCCACCCCGGTGAATCCGGAAATGCCCTTCTCCAGCCGTAACTTCGGCGGCAAGTGGCAGTTCGTCATGGATAACCTCGGGACGGGCGTCAATGGATGCGTGGTCGAGAACAAGCGCCGCAACAAGGGCCAGTTCATCGCGGACTTCAAGTTGGCCATTCGTCCGCTTTACACGGAGTTCATCAACGTGTTTTTCCACCGTGGTGAGCCCTTCTGCGTGCCGGAAATCAGCAACTGCAGTGCGGATCCTGGATATCCCACTCAGACGTACAACTCCTGCAACGCTGTTTGCTCGCCTAACGGCTAGTTTGGTGCTGGAAATGTGGGTGAGAGCCTCGCCTGTCAGGCAATGGGCAGGTGAGGCTCTTTTAACGAAAGGCATCATTTATGGCTTACGGCAACAATCCGATGATGGACGACGAATCCAGTCCATCAGAGGCCGATTCCCAAACCGACACCCCGGCCGACAAGAGCGACGAAACCGAAGATCAAATCGCCTTGGTCCCCTCTCACTTTTTCAAAGACAACCCCAAGCCCGGCATGCGGGAGATGGTGGAAGTGGTCAATGTCTACGAGAACGAGGTGAGCATCAAATGCGTCTACGGTGAGGACAAGGAAGAGGAAGCCGAAGGGGAAACCCCGGGCCATCCTGCTCCCGGTGACGAAGACGACATGATGACGTGAGTTGCGACACGGCCCAATTACTGACCCAGGCCAGATGTCTGCAGTGCACTTTGACCGGAGATTTATTCCCGGCGGCGGAAATCGTCTTTCTATGTGCGCTTCGTGATGGAGTTCTGGCTTCCTGCGATCCTCAGACGTTGATCGCGCAGGCCAACTGCATTCGAAACTGCATTCCATTGGGGATGATGGGGGCCGTGAAATTGAGCATCCTTTGCGATATTGCCAACGCGGTGCCACCTGCCACCGGGAACTTCCGAATCACTGAAGCCGGGGACATCCGCATCACCGAAGCGGGCGACCCGCGAGTAATCGAGTAAATTATGGCCAACATCAAAATCACGGCCCTCCCCGCCACTGCAGCCCTTAACGATTCCGATGTCATTGAAAAGGTGACATTGCCCGGGAGCACGGATGTTTCGGAAAAGAGCACACTTCTCCAACTCAAGAATTACGTCGTCCTTCCGGAGCAGTCCGCCTTTGATGACTTTGCTACCGAGTTTTTCGACAGTTACGCCATCGGCGCCATTACTGCTCCCAGCCTCGGCTCGGGTTGGACCCAGGCCGGGGTCGCCTCCGGTGCGTCCATCATTTCCTCGACCATGGCGGACGGTCGGACTCACCAGCGGCTGGCCCTGAACAATGGATCTTACGGCCGAAAAATGCCGTGGGGCGCGTTGTGGAACCGGGTCAAAATTGTGGTGGCCGTGCGGATTAACAGCGGAGTCACGCTGAACAATATCAATGGGTATATCGGGGTCTGCAGCGGCACCGCGGCGATGGTCGATTCTGCGGTCTGCGCCAACTTTGTGGGAGCCCGGTGGGGCGATGGAACGGGGTCGGCCACTTTCACTGCCGGTACCAAGATTAACTTCTTCGGACTGCCAAACTTCCGGGCTACGACCAAGCGGGCGGCGGTCATCAGTGATAAGGGCGGCCTTTCCAGTGGTCATTCCGTTTCTGCCGATGGGGGTTATCTGTCCTTCATCATCGTGGAAATGTCGCGACCGGTGTTCGCCAACGATGCGGCCAGCGTCAATTACTCGGTAGGCGAGGCCAGTTGCGATGTCACCACCGT
>Ga0247665_1000063_pt1 | contig 13846 bp, 37 predicted proteins | sample CNK06_metaG_FD_182716 | JGI IMG/M metagenome (GOLD analysis project Ga0247665, IMG submission 182716) | Soil microbial communities from Purdue University Martell Research Forest, Indiana, United States - CNK06 | ecosystem: Environmental > Terrestrial > Soil > Temperate forest > Bulk soil... | reverse complement strand
GAGCTGCTGTGGGAAGCCCAGCAGTAGTCCTCGACGCGGAATGGAGGGGTCCGCTTCTCCTCTCGGGGAGCGCTGAGGAAGCCCTGGACGAGCCGGGGGGTGCGCACGCACGGTCACCTCAGATGTCCTGCGCGCATTCGTGCTGGCACTCCTTGCAGCAGTTGCACAGGGTCTCGTTGTCTTCATGGATCTCCTGCTTGAACGGGCAGGGATGCGGCGGGGCTGCGGGGCGCGTGCACACGACGCTGCCATCGGCGAAGCACGTCCCATGGTTGTCCCGTCCGCTGGCGCAGAGACCGCCCAGGCCCTCAAGCTTCACTGCGCGCCCGGGCTCGGTTGCGGCCAGCCTAACCGCGGCCGCGGCTCGCGCTTCCACTCCCGGCCACGCCGCCCGACACGCGGCCATCACCTTCTCGACGAATGCCTCCACTTCGGCCCGGCTCTGCAGCGGGTGGATCCGCTGGGCCATGACGAGGCCGACGAGGGGCTCGCCGGTGGACGGCCTCTTGGTGGAGACCACGTCGAGGTTGGCGAGGAAGAGGGGCTCGCTCTGCTCGGTCAACGGGACACCGGCCCGGCGGGGATGCCGCCAAAGAACGCCCCCGCGCACGTCGGCGAGCAGAAGTCCTTTCGATGGAAGTCGAACCGCGCGCGCCCGCTGACCCGCACCCGCCCCGCGCGCCTCTCGTCCATGGCGTCGGCCGCCGGCTCCGCCTCGACGTGAATCCAGGAAGCAGCCGGCCCGCCCGAGGCTTCCGCCAGCCCACACTGATCGCACCTATAGCTGGTCACCGTGGCCATCAGCCGACCTTCTTCCCCTCGGACTTCACCGCCGCCAGCTCCTTCGGGAACAGCGCCAGCTTGACGTCGGACCACGGGCAGGCGTACCGGCAGCCGCTCCCGATGTGCTCCAGGAGGAGGGCGTTCCCACTCTGCTGCATCCGCCAGGCGTCGCCGTGCAGGACGTTGGCGTCGCCGCGGCGGCCGTCGTCGGTGTTGAGGTCCACGCCGTGCTTATCGGACTTGTCCTTGCGGAAGTACTTCCGCTCCTTGAACTCCACGTAGCTGAAAAACTCGGGCATCGGATCTCCTTTCAGGTCAGCTTGGCGCCGCAGTCGTAGCAGCGGTTTCCCTCGAGGGTGGATTGCGCGCGCGGGTGGGTGCAGCCGGCGACGACCGTGGGCTTGGTCTCCGCCGTGCGCGCGAGCGGCCATTCGCCCTCGCCGCGCTCCCACTTCTCCAGCGCCGCACGCACTTCCATGACGCGGGCTATGTAGGACGTTGGAACGTTGTCGCGCCAAAGGTGCCGGGCGCTCATCAGCGTCTTCGCCCGATGGGGAACGCCGGGAGACAGGTCCAGATGCCAGGAGATGATCCTGCCGTCGTGCTCTTCGGTCTGCGTCGGGCAAGCATCGAGCACGGCGGCGCTCAAGCGCGCGGTCTCATCCATCGCGGCCTCGACCTCCGCGCGCCTCATCGCCCGCTCCCGTAGCCCGCGAAGGGCCACTCCTCCCAGGTCTTGCCGTAGTCCCTGGTCACCCGGGCGACGTAGGGCGCGTCCGAGGTGGGGCGCGGGGCCATGGCGGCGGCGAGCTTGGCCAGGATGGCCGAGCCCACGTTGCCGAGGGCCTTGATCATGTTCGAGGCCTTGCCAGGCTTGCGGGCGGGTCGTGCTGCTGCGGTCATGCGGCTCCTTTCTTCTCTTCGCGGATGATCTCGATGAACTCCGAGTGATCGCCGCGGCGGATCTGCTTCTCCAGCATGCGGGCGAACTGCACCGCCAGCGCGCGCCCGTCGGCGCGAGTGGGCATCTTCCCTGGCGAGCCGAGGAACTTGTCGAGCACCTCTTCCAGCGCCTCGCGCAGGAACCGGCCGATCGCCGCGCGCTCCTCGGCGATGTCCGTTGGGAGCGGCGGGGCCTCCTTCGCGGCCAGCTCCACGCGCCAGCACCTCGGCGGCCCATCCGGCGCGTTCATCCTTGCCGAGCGGGTCCTTGCGAACGTGGTCCGCCGCCTCCTGCAGACACTCTCGGTGCGCGCTCACGCGAGGACTCCCATCGGCCAGAAACAGACGCGCCGGCCGAACGCGAACCAGGCGGGCACGGGGTGGCGGTAGTCGGCGCCCTTACGCGTCTTCCGCACCAGCAGCTTCGTGGTGAAGCTCAGCGTGTGGACGTGGGTGGCGTAGATGCGGGCCTCGGAGTCCGTGCCGAAGGCGGCGTCGAACAGCGCGCGGCCGATTCCGCCCCTGCGCCCCTCACGGCCGATGCCCGACGGGCGGAAGTCCTCCTTGACGTAGAGATAGTGCAGCGTCGACGGCCGGCGGAAGCAGCACCAGCCAAGCGCCACGCTCGCCGCGTACTCGGGGTCGGGGTCGCAGGCCACCAGCACCTCGCTCGAGCCCAGGCACAGCTCGATGGCCGAGCGCTGGGCGCGGAAGTACATGTCGGCGTCCCCGGGGGCGATGGCGAAGTCGGAAGCCGGTGAGCTGTAGCTCTTGGCCCAGCTGTCGACGATGAAGCCGCGGTCGCCTTCGTTCGCCGGGCGGAGGGCGAAATCCTGGCCGAGGATGAGGCGTGACGGTTGGGGGGCCGGGTCGAAGGCCATGGTCAGCTCCCATCCGACGCGCGTGCGCGCGCGCGAGTCTCCTGAGCCCCTGCGTCGCCATTGGTCCCGCGGATTTGCTGGCGGGCAGCCACCGCGGCGGCCAGCTCGGTGGGTGAGATCTTGGCGAGCTGGCGGAGCTGGCTGATCTCGCCCTCGCTCACCTCGGTCACCGCGCGAAGGAGGGCCTGGAGTTCCCAGCCGGGGAACATGATGGGCTTGGGGTCCTCGCCGTCCGTCCAGCCGATCACCCCGTCGGGGTGGTCCTTCGCCTGCTGGTGGAGGGACTGCGCCCGCAGGGCCACTGTCGCCAGCAGCACGTCGCGGATGTCCTCGGGGTCCGACGAGGGCTCGTCATCCTGCCTCACGCCCAGGACCGCGCCGCCTCCGCACCCCCGTCGCCTCTGCTCTCACCCGCCTCCCCTCCTCCACGGCCTCCGCCACGCTCTGTCCCCGCCGCCTCACGCCCACCAGCAAGCGTCGCCCGCCGACCACGACGAGGTCGATGAGCGCGGCCCGCGCCGCTCGCAGCACCTCATGCTCAAGACCGCGAGACCACGGCTCTTTCAGCAGTGCTCCCACGGCCTTGGCGACGTCTCTCACCGGCACGGCGAAGCCCGGGTGTCCGAGCGGGTCGAAGGCCGCGAGGAACGCGGCCCGCACGCGCACGGCGCGGTCAGCTCGGGCGGCGATCAGCGCGCGCACCAGCCTCACGGCGGCCCCGATTCGGGGGCTGCCCCCGTTCCCTCAGCCCCGTATCTCGGTGCCGATTGACGCACGCGCCACCTCCATCAGCACGGCGCGGATGAGGCTCGCGCGGTTCTTGTACCGCTTGGCCAGCGCCCGCTCGAGGTCCCGCAGGGCCAGTTCCTGCGCCTCGTTCAGCCGGATGACCACGCGCGTGCACTTGCGATGGTAGCCGCTGAGGTTGGGCTGCCCGCCGCGCTTGCGCCTGGGCGTGCTCAGCCTCCCATGCATCAGCTTCTTGAGCGCCTTCACCCGGTTGTCCACCAGCTTCCGGTAAGCCCCCTGCGCCTTGAGGTGGACGGCGATCTTCTTCCGACTCACCCCCCGGGCGTGGAGCTTCCAGATCGCCTCGTCCATGTCGCTGTCGAAGCTGTGGGCCTCGAGGAAGTCCCGGGCCTGGGCCAGGTACTCCTCGGTGTGCTCGGCGATGCCGTCGGCGCGGAAGACCTGCTTGCGGGCGATCGGGTGGTTGAACTCGGCCCGGGCCAGGCCTTCGCGGTGAAGCTGGGCCTCGAGGCGCGCGGCCTCTTTGCGCTCAGCGGGGGTGAGCGCCCGGGTCATCGAGCCAGCCTTTCCAGCGGCATGTGGGTGAGGTGGTAGCCATCACAGATTGGGCACTGATAGATCCGCAGCTCATCGGTGCTGCCCGCCGCCTTTGCCCGGGCCGCCGCTCGGCCCGCAGCGGACAGCGTCTTGTAGCTCGCCTTCCGCGCGCAGGACCCCCACGCATCCTGCGCGCTGACTAGTAGCCGCCGCGCCTTCTCCCGCTCGATCTCCTCGCCCGACTCCCGCGTCTCGCGCTCGACCAGCTGCTTCTCCACTGCGGCCGCGACGTTGCGAAGCTGGACGGCGTGGCCCCTGGGCAGGTGCAGGGCCAGCAACTCCAGCTCGATGCTCGCCGACAGGGCGTCGAGGTCCGCGAGCAACCCGCGCAGTCGGTGGTTCTTGTCGCTCAAGGCTTCTCCACGAACAGCGCCATCTGTCGCGGATCCACTGGCTCGGGCTCCGGCTCCGGCGGCACCTCGCCGAACTGCGGAGCCTCGGGCCACTTCGCCCGCGCGCGGGCCTCCAGGCTCGGGTCGTGGTCGGGTGGCCAGTGGCCCTTGTCCAGGGCACAGCGGAAGCCCGTGATCTCGTGGATCCAGCTGCAGCGACTCACGTCCGCACCCCGGTGGCCCGCAGCGCTTCGGCCGGCGTGCGAGGCACGACCAGCGTCCCCTTCGGACCGCGGTAGCTCGCGTGCCACTTCCTCTGCTCGGGCGACAGGACGCCGGTCTTCGGCACCTTGAACTCCATCACGCAGAAGCCACCGGGCCACACCGCCATGCCGTCGGGCATGCCCGGAACGCGCGCCTCCCACGGGATCCACTGTCGGCCGGCGTCCTTCAGCGCCTTGACGATCGCCGGCTCGTTGGCGTCGCGCTTGCGCCGGCGGTAGCCGCCGCTATGGGCGCTCACGGCCGCTGGCTCCGCCGCTTGAGCCACGGCCCCTCATTGTGCTCCACGGACACCGTGAGCGTGCCGTCGCGGGCGGCGTGGCCGGTGATGACTAGCGGACCCTCCTTGCCGGCCTGGTAGATGCGCATGGAGAACCCGCCGTCGCGGCCGGCTGCGCGCAGGGTGAGCGTGAGCGTCCGCCCGATGAGGCTGCGCCAGCACGCCGCCAGCCAGCCTCGCCATCCACGCGGCGCCGGGTCCTGCTCGGCCTCGACAATGAAGTTCGGCTTCACGTCGTCACCCCCGGCTTCTGGCGAACCACCCGGAAGCCCTCGCCCTCCCGCAAGATCCACCGCTTACCCCGCGGCTCCCCCGTCACCAGGTCCCCGGCGTTGCAGACCCACACGAGGCCATCGATCACGCGCTCGATGGGGCCCAGCGCCCGCAGACCCTTGGGGGATTCGTCGCTCACGCAGCCCTTGAGCTTCCTCTGCATCACCCCGCCGTCGAAGGCCCCGAGGAACAGCTTGGTGCGCCCGTTGCTCGCCTTCGCCATCCGCTCCTCCACGCGATCGACTGGTGTCGTTGCCCGGATTCGGATGCGTTCGGCCCGGGTCATCGTCGCCCTCCCTTCGTCATGCACATCCCCCAGCCGTCGCGCCACCTCGGCGCCAGGCTTACCGCCGGCCACGGCTTGCCCTCGGCGCGTGCCCGTTGGCAGGCGTGCTGGATGTCGTAACAGCGAGCCTCCAGGGGAATGGATCTCGCGCACACCTCCGGAGGCTGCGTCTCCCGGCACTCGATGTACTGCCGCTGGTACTCGATGAGGAATGCCAGCGTCCCCATGTTCACCTCGTCCTCGGCGTGACAGCCCTCGTGCGCACCGATCAGGCAGACGTCCTGCGCATCCCCGGGCTGAAACACCACGATCACCCCGGCGATCGTGGTGGCCTTGGGTTCCTGGGCGACGAGAGCCCCGATGGTCTTCGCGATGGCCGTCCCCGCGCGCTCCGAGAGCACCACCACCTTCGGCCGCGCCGGCTGCTCATGGGCGCAGCCCGCGACCAGGCCGCCGAGCAGCGCCGCCCCGAAGACGAGCAGCAGCCACTTGAGCAACCTCACCTTGCGCCGCTTGTCCATCTCCAGCTCCGCGGCCTTCTGCGCCCACAGCGGCGACTCCCACGTGTCCGGCACCGTGGGCTCCTCGATCGGCTCCGCAGCCACCACGCGGAGCGCCGGCTTCGGCCAGGTGTCATCGTTCTCCCCGCGCCAGACGACGCGGCCATGTTGGCGCTCGATCGCTGGCCAGCCCTGCGTGGGCGATTCGTAGCGGCTCACTTGCCACCGCCGATGACGACGTGCTCGATGAGCTTGGGCTTCCCGTCCGCACCAATCGTCGTGATGCTCAGGGTGCTGGAGTGGGCCGGCTGATAGACCAGCTCGCAGCAGCGATGCAGCTTCCCGCTGGCCTCGTCACCCTTCGGCCCGGGGATGTTGGTCGTGCAGAAGCCGTCGGGCGCATAGAGGAAGCTGGCGAACATGGGGATGCCGGCCTCCTTGCAGATGGCGATGACCTGCTTCATGAGCGGGGCGATCTTCTCGTCGTACACGTCCTCGTTGTCCTTGACCTCGGTGATGGCGTTCATGGCTTCGCCTCCGCGTCCGTCACGTCGGAGAAGGTCGCGTCCCCCTCCTCAAAAAGCCTCATGGCCACGCACGCCACCTGCAGCGCCTCCTTGCGCACCCGCTCCTTGCCCTGCCGCTGGAGGAGCGCCCGCGCCACCTCGCCCAACTCCTCTGTGAGCGCCGCCAGCAAGAACCGCGAGCCGGGAAACTTCTCCCGCGCCCGCCGCACCTCGTTCGCGAGCTCCAGCATGCTCTCGCTGTCCAGCCCGCAGCCGGGCCTCACGTCCACGGCCCTGCCCCAGTTGTCGCCCAGGTCCATCGTCATCGTCCTTTCCCTCGGTGTCGGTTTGCTGCCTGTCGCGCGACCAGCCGCGCCTCCTCAGCCTTCGCTAGCTCCGCGTTCGCCTCGGCCAGCTTCACGAAGAACTGGTCCCGTCGTCTCCGCACGTGGTCCGCGGTCATCTCCGTGCGGGTCGCCTCATCGTCGAGACGCTTCTGTTCGGCCTCGCTCACCGCGTGGCCTCGTCGATGTCCCGCTGCCCGATGACGTCCGCGATGAGCGCCCGGGCCGCGTTCCTTCTCGCGGGCGGGACCCGCTTCCACCAGCGCTCGATCGCCAGCACCACCAGCAGCGTGTGCCGCGTCTCCCAGGCGGCGGGGTCCTGCGGGAAGCGGGCTTCGGTCGTCTCGTCGGTCTTCTTGGGCATCGTGTCTCCTTGTTGTTTCGCGTCAGCCAATCTGGCCATTGTCCACATTCGTGCTTGGGGCGGGCCGATCCCCCTTGATCCGGGGGTGGCGTGGAGAGCCGGTCATCGGACCAGATCCAGAGGCTTGGGAGGCCCGTGGGCCTCACTGTCCAGCTCAGGGAGTACCCGTTCTCTCGGGCCGACGTCCCCCGCTGGCCTATGTGTACCAGCAGCGTCCCTGACTCGGCCAGCGCCCCTCGCCTCTTCGGCTACTCGCTGTTCACCCGGTAGCGGAACGACCCGCACCTCCGGTTGCCGTCTCGGGATATTCGCGCGCTCCGGTTCTGTTCCCCTCACCGCTTCCCCAGCCTCTGATCTGATCACCATTGGACCCCACCAACGCCCGCCCGCTGGGCGGTGATTGTGGTTCGCGTCTCCTCGATACGCTCCTGGCACCACCTGCGCATCTCGCCCGCCTGGAGGCCGTAGAAGATGCCCCGCGCGTCGGTGCGGTCCTGGTGATGCCTCCGGCACATCGGGATGGCCGTGTCGTCGTCGGCCTTGCGGCCCACGGGTCTCTGGCCCGCATGGTCGGCCTCGACCTGGCCCCAACAATCCATGCCCACGCAGCAGGGGAGACGGCGGACGTCAGCGAGGTACTGCGGGTCCAGCCTGCGTGCGCTCCTGCGGGGCTTCGCGCGGCGCTTGGGGATGGGCCTGCGGCGGTTCACGCGTCGGCCTCCCCGCAGGAGCGCACGACGGCTTTCGTCTCCTCGATGATCCGATCGACTTCCTCCTTCGACTTGCCGGCAATGTCCCGGCTCATCCTCACGTCGCCGAAGGCGATGCGCAGGAGGTTGCCCTCGCGCCACAGCCGCACGATGGTCTTGTCCCCCTTCACTTCGCAGCCTCCGGCTTCCGCACAATGACGGACCAGTCCTCGGCCAGCACGTCGTCGCGGGTGAACACGCCGTCGACCACGTCCACGTTCGGCAGCCAGCACTCCCGGCGTAGCTCCACGTTGGCGAAGGGCTCGCGCTTCAGGATGGCGGCCTCGAGCTTGAGGGCGGCGATGAGGTTCACGGCCCCACCGTCCCTGTCGTGGGATCTTCGACCTCGTCCTGCTGCTCGCGCATCCATTCTATGCAGCCCTCGCAGACCGTGTCGACGATGAGCGCGTTCTCGCAGGCGCAGCCGAAGTCTGGGTAGCGCGGCTCCTCGTCATCGTCACGTTCGCCATATTCGCGATCGTTGTCGTCCCAACAGTCGCAGCTGCCGGGGGCGCCCTCGATGCAGACCGAGCAGCTCATGGCAGCGGCTCCAATCGCACCCGGCGGGCGCGCACATCCCCTGGCCTCACTGCCTCCCACTCCCTCCACAGCCCGTCCTTCCCTCGGTAGAGGAACGTGTCCTCCAGCCCAGCCTCGCTGTGCTCCAGGTGGACGCATGCGAGGGCGCGGTCTTCAGCCGACAGGTGCTCGATGAGGTAGAGGGCGATCACGCCGCCCTCCGCCCACGCGCCGCCATCTGCTCTGCCGCCCTTGCCAACGCCGCCTCAGCACCCATCTTCGGGTTCGCCATGAACAAGTCGGTGGCCAGCTCGGCTAGCTTGGCGGCCTCCATGCGCTCGGCGAAAGAGCGCTTCGGGACGAATCGAAGCCACCAGTCCTCGCGCCTCACAGTCCCGTTGTGCAGCACCTCGAACCACCGCCCGCAGTGCGGAGAGCAGATGGGCATCGAATGCAGGGGGCCGGCGCTGGGGATGCGCACCAGTCCCCGCTCATGGTCCAGCGCGGGAACCAGCGGCCCCGGCGGGTGCCACCAACCGGTCAGCAGGTGGACGCGCCTCTGTCCACAGACGCCGCACAGGACGCGGACGAGGCTCATCGGGGGAACTCCCGCACGCGAAGATTCCCCGGCCATTCCGCCATGTCGCCGCCCTTCGCGTCCTTCAGCCCCGCCCGCCACAGCCAGCGATCGGTGACATGGGGTCCCAGCAGGTCCACGTTCTCCGGCCGTTTCGTGAGCAGCAGCCAGTCGAGCATGGGCGTGCGCTCAATCAGGCTCCACAGGCGGGGACGCTCGGCGATCGCCACCGAATGGTCCTCGAACACGTCGGCCATCGACGCGCAGAACACCCGACGACGCTCGCCAGCCTTCTCGGCCTCTGCATTCCAGCGCAGCGGCTCGGCCCAGTGCTTGTTGCCGAAGGCCCGCCGCTCGCCGTCCTGCCCCCAGACCTTGAACCCCACGCGCTTCGCGAAGGTCTCCGCGTAGCAGCGCTTGCAGCCCGGGGAGACTTTGGTGCATCCCCACCACGGATTCCACGTGGAGTGCGTCCAGGCAATCTCTGTGGACTTCATGCCGCCTCCTGTCCGGAGCGCATGTACGTCTCCGCCCGGCCCGTACAGTCGTGGCAGGGCAGAAGCAGGCCGCATCGGCAGCGGCCGCCATCGCCGACGGGCGCGCCGCGCGAGCCCCGTTGCGCGAGCAGAAAGCGTGCATACCGCAGGCGATTCTCCACCGTGTCGTAGGGGACCTTGAGGCGATCGGACATCTCGGCCAGGGTGCAGCCGGCGACGGCCAGCTTCACCGCGGCCGCGGTCCTCTTGGGCAACTCCTCGATGTCCTCTGCCGAGAAGTACGCGAACGTGATCTGGCCGCGCCGGGGGATGCGGCCGGTTCTCCCGTCGCACAGCCCGAACATGCGACGCACCCGATGCAGCGCCGACTTGAACGCGGCCACCGTGCAGCCGCATCGAGCGGCCCCCTCGGCCTGAGTGAGCCCGTCCATGCGCGCTTGCACGGCGGCCCGAAGGTGGGGCCCCAGCTTCGCCAGCATGTCCGGCTCGAAGTCTCGCCGCTGCTTCCCGCCTCTCACGCTGCCTCCCTGGCGCGGCACTTCGACTGATCGATGTGCGCTGACTTCCCGCACACCCGACAGCGCCCGGTCGGCTGCCACTTCCGACGCTCGACCTTCTCGAACAGCGATGCCTCGAGTTCCAGCGAGTACGGCGCGATCGACGCCGGTCGGTCGCCGCGGCTCCTCCATCCGGCCGGCGTCCATTCGAGCTGTCCCGAGGCGTGGAATCGCGTCCACAGCACGGACCACCACGGCGGCGGGGTCATGACCCGGGCCTCCCACTCATGACCGTGGTCCAGCAGGATGCGTTCCCGGGCGGCCGAGAGGCGCAGGCCAAGAGCCTTCGCGGCCACCTCCAGCGGGTCGACCCTGCCAGGGATGGCGCGCGCGATATGGGCCGCGGCGACCTCGACGATCATCGCTGCGCCCCCAGTCGCACGCCCTTGCGCACGTCATCGGGCCAGAGCGCCGAACGCCAGCGCCACTGCACCGGCCCGCGTCCCTTCTCGCAGACCCACAGCACGCCCTCGGGGCCGCTCGGCGGGAACCCGCACTGAGCCTTCGCCTGCTCGCGCTGCCGGTTGGAGAGCTGCTCCCAGGCCCAGGCGACGATCACAGGACCTCCGTTTCAGTGCCGTCGTCCTCCGGCACGTCATCGGATCCGGGCTCGCGCGTCTCTCCCAAGTCCTCGGGAGCGAACGTGAACGGCAGCCCCGTTTCCCCGTCGATGATCGCCTCGGGGTGCAGCTTCCGTCCGCCGAGGCCCACTTGTGGCTTGCGCATCGCCGGGTTCCGCGACGCCCGCACCTGCCCGATCGGCCGGTTCGAGTCGGCCAGCGCCCTCCGCCCGCGCTCGATGGCATCCACCGCCAGCCCGATCGAGTCCTCGCACGCCACCAGTCGTGCCAGCGCCGTGTCCAGCGCCATCATGGCCTCCTGGACGTTGGCCTCGGTCAGCTCGGCCAGGAACGCGCGCATGGTGTCCTTGAGGGCGCCGAGCTCGTCGGCGAAGCGCTTCAGCCGTGTCTCCACCCGAGCCGGCTTCGGGGATGGCGCGGGCGCGACATCGGCCTTGTCCTCCGACTCCTTCGCCTCTTTGGCAGCCGCCCGCCGCTCGCGGGAGCGCAGCATCTCCGGATCCACGCCAAGCGTCGCCGCCGCCTCCTCTCGCGCCCCCGAGCCCTCGCTCTTCGGCCGCCCGCGCTTTTTCGGTCGTTCGGCCGATAATTGCGCCTCGCGCTGTTCCAGGCGGGATGACTTGACCGCCTCCAGGTACTCGGCGAGCCACTTGCCATCGTCGTCCCTGCGCCGGTGCAGGTTCTCCGAGGCGCGCAGCATGCGCTTCTCGGCCGGGCTGCCGGTCCAGATGCGGCACTCGAAGCGCTTCTCGCCCCCGTTCACTAGCGCGGCGATGCGGTCGACGCCGGCCACGATCTCACCCGTCGAGGCCTCGACCACCGGGAGGTGGATGGGGCCGGACGTATTCTTGAGGACAGCGGAGAACTCCTTCGAGCGCGCGTTGGCCAGGCGGTCGCGCCAGTCGCTCGGCAGGGTCAGCTCGGACAGCTCCACAATGCGGGCGGGCAGCCAGTTCACAGCGATTTCCTCTCCTCGTCCGTGATCCGTGGTCCTGGGGGCAGAAGCTCTGGGGACGCCCATGGGAAGGCGGGCCGCTCCTCCTGGCCTGCGAGGGCTCGTCTGGCGATGGCGCGCGCAGCGGGGCTGGTGATGCCGGGATTGCCGACGATCTCAGCCAGCGCATCGGCGGGCGCGACGACCGGGGCGGCCACGCGCTCCCACAGGCGGTCCAGCATCATGGTCACGCCGCTCTCGATGAGGTCGGACATGGTGATGCCGGTGGCGCCGCTCAGCGCCCGGAGCGCCAGCATCCTCTCGGCGCTGATGCGCACGCAGACGGTGTCCCTGCGACCCATCTACGCCCCCTTCCTGTCCGCGTCCGCAGCCTCGTCGCATGCGCAGGCCGACGCGATCGCGTCGGCCGACATGGCACCGAGGCGGTCGCATCCGCCCTTGGCGCACTCGCAGCGGGAAGCGCCGCACGGCCACGGGCCTAGAGGGACCACCGGCAGCCGCAGCTCACGCGCCGAGCGGACGGGGACGCGCGTGGCCGCCCAGATGCTGAGCGCGCCGGAGGCAGCGAGGGCGATGACCAGGGCGATCAAGCGGCCTCCTTCGCGTCTGCGGCCGTTCGGGCGATGACCTCCCGCATGCCATCTGCAATCGCGTCGCGAACACAGTCGCGCGGGAGTGCGAAGGCGTCGCGATCCGGATTGCAGCCATAACATCCGCAAATGCGCGTCGCCACTGACAGCACCCATTCCTCGTCGTCCTTGGTCATGCCCCCACCGCCGCGTAAAGCCGGTCTCCGAAGACACACATGCAATAGCCCTGCGGCGAAGCGACGGGCCTGCCGCTGTCGAGACAGGGCGCGCATGCGGGCACCAGCCCCGCCAGGCGCCACGGCTTCCACAGCAGCGTCTTGCGCCCGTCGGCGCTGCGGGGCTTCGTCGGGTGCACGGTCCACCCGGCGGCCAAGAAGCACGTCCCCGGGACCTCGCTGCGCACCTTCGCGTCCCAGACGTAGGTCAGCAGCCCATCGGGGCCGCAGGTCTTCTCGGCGGCCAGGAAGCGCTCGGCCTCCAGGATGAGCGCTGAGGCTATCTTGCCGCCGATGCGGCGGAAGATGCTGCAGGTCCAGCCGTCCAGGCCATTCATGGCGCGCAGGCCACTGCGCGGGTGCGGGCGCCACCAGCCGAAGACAGCGCGCTCGTCCTTCGCCACCAAGACCAGCGTCTCGCCAGGCGGCATGAACTGCGGCGAGCCGGGCGTGCGCCGAGAGTAGTGCCCGTCCGCCAACCGAACGCCGACGGGGTCGGCCTTGTGGCCAAGGCGCCAGGCAGGGCCGCGACTCACGGCCACCTCGCGATCAGGAACTCGGCCGACACGGTGATGCCCAGCGCGCACAGCCAGTACAGGGCGCGCGCGTAGTGCCCGGTCAGCGCGTACGAGCCGCAGCGGAGGGTATAGAGCGACAGGATCGCCCACGTGAAGGCGCGGCCGCCGAGCCAGCTCACGGGCGACCCCCGCTCACGAACACGCGGTGCTGGCCCATGACGTTCGGGCCGGTGACCTCGCGGATGTCGCCCAGCTCGACCATGCGATCGAGCAACGCCATGGCCCGGAAGGTGTCGGGATAGTCGACGCCCTTCAGTGCCGAGAAGGACATGAACGCGCCGGCCTCGTCGAGCAGCCGAAGGGCCTTGTTGCGAGCCTTGAGCAGCGCCACCTGGCCCTCCTCGGTGAACAGCCAGGGCCGCTCGGCCTGGTACTGGTAGCTCACCGGCCCCTCGCGATCGCGGCGTCCAGCCACCGAGCCGCCGCGCGCAGGGACGAGCCCGAGCGGAGCCTGGAGGCAGCGAGGCGGGCCAGGGCGCGGATGCGGCGCCGCTGGGATGCGGTGAGGTGGGGGCGGATCACTTGCGCGCCTTCCGCTTCCGGGGCTTCGCCTTGGCCTTGGCCGCCTTCGCGGGCGGCGTGACGTCATTGCCGGCGTCGTCCAGCTCGATCAGCTTCCCGGCGCTGTCGGCGCGGTACCACGTGTCGGCCTGCACGCCCTCGCCGACATGGCCCACGGCGATCCGAGGGCGCTTCCCGTCGTGGTAGGCGAGCGCGATCGCGCCGTTCGGCCCCGCCTTGGCCCAGCCATGAAGGCCCGCGACCATGGCGACCGTGGAATCGCCCGAGCTGGCGGCGCGGCTGGAGTCGCCCGAGCTGGCGGCGCTGCTGGAGTAGCCCGAGCTGGCGGCGCGGCTGTAGTTGCCCGAGCTGGCGGCGCGGCTGTAGTTGCCCGAGCTGGCGGCGCG
>Ga0247665_1000052_pt1 | contig 15083 bp, 28 predicted proteins | sample CNK06_metaG_FD_182716 | JGI IMG/M metagenome (GOLD analysis project Ga0247665, IMG submission 182716) | Soil microbial communities from Purdue University Martell Research Forest, Indiana, United States - CNK06 | ecosystem: Environmental > Terrestrial > Soil > Temperate forest > Bulk soil... | reverse complement strand
TGCGGCGGAGTTCTTCACGGATCGCCGCAATCAGCATCGGCGACATCCGAGACGGTAACTCGGAGTGAGCCGCACACCGATGCGTGATGCCGTGGTCAATCGTGCAGCCGCAGTCAGCGACCACGGCGCAAGCTCCGATGCGGTTCAGGGAGGTGCGTCGGCGGCCCTAGCGGTTCAGACGGGGCATGTTGGCGGCGTGCCGTGCGCCCAATCCCGCCTGGCCTTTGGGTGCGGAGTGGTTGCGCCTTTAGCCATGCGGACAGTTCACGCATCGCGAGCAAATGCCCTTGTTGATAGGCGAGGCCGAACGGCTGGCCCTTCGCCCATGCGATGCGACGAGCGATATATCGCTGAATCAGCGCGCGTTCGACGACTGCGCCAGCCGCTTTCGTCTGTTTCCGTCCAGCCTTGATGACTGTGATTTTCATCGGCTCACTTTCGCGTTGTGCATGGCAATAGCCGCGAAGCCCACAGTCTGCGCGAGATTCGCCGCAAGTGCCCAATTCCGATGTGTCTCACGGAGCTTTGCGGTAGCCCACAATGACGCCGTGGCGATGCTCATCTTGGCGATCGCGAATCCTGATGGTGAGCTGAACCGCGCCAACCACGGATTCGCTTCGGTGCATTTCAGTGCGCCGCGGCAGTGCATCGTCTCCGCAAGATCCATGCTGTGCGCGATGACCGCCGACGCCAACGTGAGCCGAAACAGCGTGTCGGGCTCTTGCGCTCGTGCCGAAGATGCCGCGAACATCAACGCAACGAATACCATGATGATTCGCATGGCTAGTAACGGAACGTGAGAACCCATCCGCCGTGTTCGTCAGGGCCGCAGTCCACGTCATGCGTCGATCCGCTACACGGGCCATTGAGAAACGGCGGCTGATGAATCCGCGGACGCCACTGCGACGAATCACGACACATGTTCTGCCACTCGAACCCGCATTTCTCAAGTGCTGGCTTCATCGCGACCATGTTCGCTTGCGACGGGCCAGACCCGACCTTGACGCTGTTGAACCAGCCCTGGAACTGCCCCTTGTCGAAGTTCACCGGGCAAGTGTTCGGCTGTGGCTGTCCGCCGGACTTCTGCAACGTGATCGTCAACGGCGCGTTGATGTCGTTCACGTCCACGGATTTCGATTCGTAGTTGTGCCAGTCGGGATTGAATCCCTCGTTGAAGTTGAGGTGATACGTCCACTCCGTTTCAGCGTAGTGGATCTGCAACTTGTCGCAGATACCTCGAGCCGGATATTCGAGGTCCGTGTGTCCGGCGCGGTCGATGTGCTGTTCGTGATACGTGGTTGATCCGAACGGCGTGGAGCCGCGCGTGCCGAGTCGAATCGGTATGCCCCATACCGGATTACCGTTCTGGTCGAGAACGTTAACTGTGCCCATTTACCTACTCCTTAAAGCGTTTACTGAATGAATCCCAATCGATCGATGGTCCGTGATAGAGGTTCTTGTAGCTCTCTCGACGTTCATTCAACAGCCATGCAGTTGAGACATCAGGAGAGCCATCACGCAACCAACGCCAGGCCGCACGGAGCCAGCGCCTCATTCGGCGCTCTCATAGACAGACATCGGCTGCGATTCGATGACCGCACCGACGTTGATACGGAGCCAATCAGCCGCTTCGCGCGTGATCGGCGTGAACCACAATCCGCCTTGCGCGCCAGCGCCCATATCATCGCCCCATTGAATCGCTCGCGCTTGCAGGTAGGTATGACACGACGGCACTGCGCCAACCACAGAGCCGCAGACCGCGATGCAGTTGCGTTTTGTGACCTTGCCGCCGAGACTGCGCGGTATCAGTTCATGCCGTGATTCAGCTGCGCGAATCCGGCAGCATCGGCACATGCCGCGCTCGCGTCCGAACACAAATACACGCACCTCAGCATCCTTGTCGGCCTGCTGGCGATCTTCGCGCGCCTTGCGACGTTTACGCGGTTCGCCTTTACTGATGCCGCCAGCCTTAGCGATGGCTTCGTAGTCGATCACTTGTTCTCGGCCTTTGGTTGCATCCCGCGCGTTGATGGATCGAGCGGCGTAGAGTTAGGCTGCGAGAGCTGGCACGAACATCGGCACGTCAGGCACAGCGGACGAGCGCACCAGACGCATTTCTGCTTCCACGGTATTTTTTTCTCGCACTGAAAACAGAAAGATGCGGCACCGAAACGACTCACTTCACCGCCTCACGCTTAGCTTTTACCTTAGCCCTATGCTTCGCTGCATTTTCTCTCATCTTCGCTCTAGATCCTTCCAAATCGGCGTGATACTTCGCTTTCGCATAAGCCCTACAGCATTCGAGACATTCACTCTTGACAGCAGATTTCACCCTGCCGCCAATCTTCTGTGTCCGCATTTCCTCAATGAGTTTGACTTTGCCGCACATGCCACAAAGCCTTTGAGTATTGGGGTTTCCACCAGCCCGCTTTACTCGCATACGCACATGCAGCAGGAAGTGATATTCTCGATTTTCACAGATCACCAACGGTGCATCGTCTGCCTTGGAGCCATCAGCATGATGCACTTCAGCGCCTTTCGGTAATGGTTTGCCTAGCGCCTTTTCAGCTCGTATGACATGCAGACGCTTTCCTCCGTAGAACCGCCTGTAGTCAGTGACAAACGGTTTAGGTTTCGGCCCCGGCTTACGACGCTCTGCGGTCACTGTCGTCCAACCTCTAGCAACTTCGCTATTGCGTCACGCTGAGCGACTTCTCTACCGTAGTGAATGCCATCTATGGCCCGCCAGCACCAGTGCGTTGCGTCTCTGTAGTAGTCACCGCGATAGATCCCCGTGTCTCGATCTTGCACCGTGAACCCCGGATAGCCATTGACGGTGCCGCGTTCGTTATCTGGCACCTCAATGCGCGTCCGGCTGATGACGACGCCACCGAGTTCGATATAGCGATTTGAGAGCGTCACAGAATCCCTTTCAGCAACCACATGACGCCACCGACGAGCACGGCAACCACGCTGCCGAACATCAGACCCGTCAGCACCGCTTCACGCACGGTAATCATGCGATGTCCTCACGGAGCTTATCGGCCGCTCGACGTTTCGCCCATAGTGCATCAGCGGCGCGTTTCGCGTTCGCCGAGCGTTCGGCTTTTGAATGATTCTTGACGTAGGCGCGGCCACCCTTCCGGCCCATCTCGGTCGCTGTGAGTGTTCGCTTTTTCATCCTGCGGAGCACTCTACAGGAACGCGGCGGACGTGTCAAGCGGAGCGTTCCGCCCTATGCCCTGTTGACATGCGGAGCGTTCCGTAGTAGCCTTCGGCTGTCGTTCGTATCCGTATGGAGAGTCGGCTGGAAATTCATCCACCGGAGAACTTCTAAGGAGCGGATACGAACGACAGATGCAGGAGCGATGGGCGATGAACGCAGCCGAGCAGCGCAATCACAAGCGGCGCACCGACGAACTGACAGATGGACTGGAGGCGCTGGCGAAGGCATTTGACGAGCGCATCGTGGAAGTGCTCGGCGAATGCCGTGCGATGGTCGGAGCGGAACGCACGCATCGCCTGAAGCTCGCCGACGAACAGCGCTCGTATGTGGACGCAGCCGATCGGCAAATGGCGCTACAGATGGATGGCGCTGCGAAGGTTGCCTTGGCGCACACTGTAGAGGCTACGGAAGTCCTCCGACGCGGTTTCTGGTCACGCCTGAACTGGCTGCTGACGGGTCGATGATGGCTGGACTGCTTTCGCGCTTCATCGCACGTCACGAACGCGATCTCGCCGCTGATGCCGTGATGCAATCAGCCGCACGGCATCTCGCGCCGTATCTCTACGCGGCGCACAACGAGGTCACATCAGGTAAAGAGCCGGAACCGTGGCCGCGCTTGAAACCCGCGATCCGCCATGTCTGGACACAACGGGCTATTCAGGCGATACGGAGTGTTCGATGATGCACGTCGTTCTTGGGTTCGGATGTGGACTAATAGGTGCGTTCTTCGCGTGCCTGATATCTCCGCCACGCACCTTACGGAGTCTCATTCTGTCAGCAGTTATCGCAGCATTGCTGGCGATTGCTCTCGCGCAAAACATTCCATGAACAACTCCACCGTCACACGGATCGTCGAAATCCGCGATTCACCCTATCCGCCAGCGATAGCCGTTGCACGCACGTCAGAGGGTGAAGCGTTTCCGCTGTTCGATGCGAACGTCCTCATTGACCTAAAGTTCGCCGAAGAGACGACGTGTCCAGTGCTGTTGACGCTCCAGACGGCAGACCGGACGCTAACCGAATACATCCGCGACGTGCAGTTCATCAACGATGCGGCCATCGTCAGAGTCTGTCCTTGGTGCCGCTGTCCAACGATGACGCGACAAGCACCGAATGAACAGAACGGCGGCGTCTGGCAATTCGTCTGCGATGGCTGTCCGCGGCGGCTGTATCTGGCACCCGTCAAACCGACGATGGTGCATTTACCGGCCGTGGCGCGAGCGGCGATTGATCGCTTTGTGGATGGGATCTTCGCGCTTGACCACGAACGCGCCGAAGCCTTCCTCATCGATAGCTGCGAAAACGATGCACCGTGGGTCCAGCCGTGGGCCGGCGTGAAGTCTGAACTTCTGCCGCACGGCTATTCGCATGACATCGACAACCTCTCAGGCGTGACACTTCGATTGCACGGCGCTCCGTTCAACGGTCAGACTTACGTGGTGGCCTGATGAAGTGGGGCCATGTCGTATTCGCAGTGCTGCTGATCGTGGCGCTGGATTACATCGCGTTCGATCTGTGGCTTCGGTTTGGTTCCATCTGTGTTGCGCTCGACAACGAACACATGCGCTGCGTGGCTACCATCGAAAGACCACTCCCATGAGTGATTGGACTATCGACCGAGACGGTAAAGGCGAACCAGTTCGATTGCTCTACTCACGTCCGTCTGAGCCGGTCGGCAAGCAACTCGCCGAGCGGCAGACACGCAATGAGAAGGTTCGCGCGCTGTTTCTGTCCAAGCCGAACAAATGGATCAGCGCACTTCGCCAGTGCGTGTGCGCTGGCTTCTGTTCGTGGCGAACGCGCGTCAGCGAGGTTCGCGTGCAGCTCGAAGCCGAGAACGCCGGCACGATTCAGTGGAACGAAGATTCGCGCGATTCCAGGTATCGTTACCTTCGCCAAATTCCGCAAGGGCCAGATGCGAGTGTGCCGCGTGAGCGAAAGCTGTTCTACTGATGGATCTCAAAGACTTCACGCCTGAACAACTGCGACGGATGAACATCCAGCCATCGCGGGATCGCTCCACGCCAACCACGAAGCAATCGAAGTTCCGCAACGTGAAGTGCGAAGTCGAGGGCTTACGATTCGATTCTCGCCACGAAGCGGATGTCTGGATGATGCTCCGAACGCGCGAGAAGGCCGGCGATATCACGCGGCTTCGGCGTCAGGTGCCGTTTCCGATCTACGTGCCGGTATTCAACGCTGAAGGACAGCCGCTCGACGTGCGCGCAGAATTGTGCGTCTACGTCGCCGATTATGAGTTCTACGATAAATCAGGAAAGCGCGTCGTGATGGACGCCAAGGGACAGCGAAAACGGATTCAGCCGTATCCGCTGAAGGCGAAGGCGTTGATGCTGTCTTACGGGATTGAAATAGTCGAGGTCTAGGGCCAACTTGCGACGACTGCCACACCTACGCCCCACTGCGCATCGTGTAATTCCACATCCTCCGAGAGCGTCCAGTGGTCGCCGACCTTCTCCGCCATCACTGCGGTCAGCGTCGTCTCATTGGTCTGTGGATTCCAGTCGCCATGCACGATCAGTGCGCCGCGTTTCTCTGGTGGAAGTGGATCGTCCTTCAAGGCTTGCAGGATGGCGTTGTGGATACTCGCTTGTGAAATCGGTTCGCTCATCGCGGCTTCATCTTGTCGATTGCGTTGTGCTCGATACCGAGCTTTTCGATCTTTTTGTTCACGTCGTTGGCTTCGCTGTAGGCGGCGTCTGCGGCCTTGATCGCCTGCTCCGTTTTACCAGTGTTTTCAGAAATGGCTTCGTGCAGGCTGCGGTTATTGTCCTTCACCGTATCCGCTAAGTCTGAGGCCACTTGCACGACGTGCTCACGCGCCATCCTCCGATCTTCTAAATCCCATCGGCGCTGACGATTCTCGCGAAGGTATTGCCATATCGCTGCGCCAGCAACGGATACGACCGTGACGAGTTGCCCAGTCGCTGCGTCCGTCATGGCCCTTTCAATACTTTCACGATAGCGACGACTCCGCCGATGATGCCCGTTACGCCGAGCAGGGACACTAACCACACACCGCCAATGACGCGATCTTTCAGGCTGATGAGGTATTCGAGCCGAGACATGACGAGCGCTTGCCCTTTCTCGAGCGAATCAAAGTTGGACTTCTGCGTCGTAATAAGACCATCCATCTTGACTTCCAAGATCGTGACACGGGTTTCCCAATGGGAATACTGGCGCTCCAAGTCGCCCAGCCGACTCGCGATCCCTCGACGCTCTCCAGGCGCGTAATCGTCTACCCCATCGCTCATGGACTCAGCCGAGGCGCAGAGAGGGTCCGCCGTGCAGCACGCCGAGATTCTGCAACAGCCACAACAGCATTATCAGGACGAGGATCACGTAGACCACGGTAGCGATTGGATCGCCGATGCCAAACGCAGCCATCAGCGCACGCGCAGCCCAAACTACGATACAGAACACGAGCAGAACGATGAGTAAGCTGATGATTGACATTCCGTCTCCTTTTATGCCGTTACGTGTGCCAACGAAAACACTTTATCGGCGTAGGCGGATGCTCGTGTTCCTGCGCCATTATAGCGTGCTAACGCGAGATGGTAGTTACCTGCACTCGCATTCAGACAGTGCGACAAGTATTTTGCTCCGAACGTCAGACCGACACGCGGATCGAATAGTTGCTCTGGCCGGTCGGTGAACCCATGCTCAATCGCCGTCTCGAGCAGAATCTGAAGCAATCCGAACGAGCACGCGGCCAGTGGGCCAAACGCATACCCTTTCGCGCTGGCGTGATCGCGGATGTAGCGGTCGAAGTATTCGCTTTCGAAGCGGAAGGCGTAGGGATCGCCGGAACTTTCAACGAGGATTTGAGCGGCCAATAAATCAGACCGCAAATTGAACTGATTCGCCACGCGCACCACGAGCGGATGCGTGGCGGTGTAGCTCACTTCGGCAACTGCGCGAATGACTTCGTCGCGAGCAGTCGTGTGACGGCTTCGGGTGGCGGGAATCCCTGTTTCTTGATCGAATCGAGTAGCGCGGTTTTGAGTGCTTCGCCGTATTCGGCGCTGCCATCGGCCGCGATTTTCACGACGGCCGGCATGGTATAGCCCTTCGCCAGTAAATCGCGCATGACGCCCACGTCGGCCGGTAGCGTATTCACCGAGGCTACTGGTGCATGTTCGACGCCTTCCAGCCCAATCTTTGCCAGCCGGTCAGCAATCGGTATGCGCTCCAAGCGTGCGAGCACGTCACCCTTGGCGGCGACAGCTCGCGCCATCTTGGAACCAGCCGCGGAGACGGCCTTGCCAGCGCCTTCGACTAGCCGCGGACCCAAGAAACCACCCTCTAGGGCTGTTCTGGCGTCACCTGTCGCAATGCCATACAGGATGGCACCGCCGCGACTGAGGCTTTTGAAGATGGGCGATGCTCCGACCTTCTGCATAGCCCCGCCGACGGCTTCTACGGCCGGCGCAGCGACAGCAGAGCCACCCTTGAGCAATTTGCCCGCCCCGCCCAATACGAGCGCTCCTGCGGCGTCCTCTGCCCCTTCTAGGGCTACTGGCGCGACGGCTCCGGCCACGGTCGGCGGCGGTTCGGTTTTGCCGCGCCAGACGTTGATCTTCTGTTGAACGGCTTTCCCGAGCGCTCCACCAGCACCCGCACCAGCCGCCACGCCGAGCGGTCCACCTTCCACGCCCAACCCGCCGCCGATGACCGCGCCAGCCGTCGGCAGGAGGCCCACGGCCATATCCGCTACCCGTGAGTAGGTGGCTGGCTTGGCTTGTGCCGCCTTCAGATCCCACAGTGACGCCTTCACGTCATTCGGAAGTTCCAGGCTCTGCAAACGTGAGGCTAAATCGTCCTCATTTTTCGATGCCTGATAGACATCAAACAGACCCGCGCGCTGTGCGTCATTGAGTTTCGCCGACTTCAGCAGATCGACAACTGGATCGGCCATCAGTCCGGCCTGAATGGATTCTTCTTGCTGGGCGCAGCCGTGGTGCTTGAAGCGCCGAGAATCTTGTCGAGACTTCGCTTCGATTCAGGCGTCAGAATATCGACCTTATCGCTGCCCATGCCCTGACGGTATTGCTCGTTGAAGCTCGCGAGTTTCGATTCAAGCAACTGGCCGTATGTGGCGATGGCTTCGTGTAGCTGTGCCGGCGATCCGGCCGCGTCGAGATTCGCTTGCGCCTGTTTGATGTCCTCTACCGAGCCACCCGCTTGACGCCATACGCGCGTGACTTCATCGGCCACGGCCTTTTTGACCGTGTTGAAGTTCGTCACCTTCGGTGAGCCTGTTGCCTGCGATACGGTGTTCGCCAGCCGATTGAACATCGGGAAGTCGCTATTGTTCAGCGCGTCAGCCGCTTCACGAAGCGTTGAGAGATGGCCGATCACCGTATTGATGGCATTGACTTGCTGCGCCGACTTGCCGGACGTGAAGTCAGACCGCGTTTTCGCACGCGCGTTGTAGTTCACGGCATCGAACGACGGATCGTATTTCGCGACGGCCTGAAGCATTCCCTGCCAATACGGAGAGCGCAACGCGAAGCCGCTCGGGAATTGCATCCGTCCTTCAGCGAGCGCTTTTACTTGTGCCGCTTGCGCTGGCTCAAGATGCTTCAGGTATTCGTCGTTCTTCTGTCCAGCCGGAACGTCTGGCGTGGCTGCGCCGGCTTTCATCGCCCCGGCTACTTGCTGCAACTGACCAGCCTCAAGTCCTGACTTCGCCGCGTCCGCACGCGCCTTCGCAGTTTCAGCGGCAATGAGCGGCACGCGCGCAGTCGCTTCTTTTGTCTGCGCTGCGACGAGTGGCACACGGGCAGTCGCTTCGGCCGCTTGCGCACCAATGAGCGGCACACGGGCATTGGCTTCGGCCGTTTGTGCCGCCAGTAGCGGCTTACGCGCTGCGGCTTCTTCATTCTCGCGCGCTTGCGTCAATTGATCCTTGACGCTCATCGCGGCCTGCTGCGCGCTCTTGATCAGTGGAAGATCGGTCTGATAGTCGCCAGTGAACTTCGACCAGTCCTCATCTGGCAGCGCTTTTTTGACAGTGTAGAGCGCCTTGGTATAACTGCCTGGGTCGGTCGCCGAGCCGAACTGTGCGCCGAGAAAATCAGCCTTCGATGTTTCGTATTTGAGTTGTTCGTTTCGCAGCGCTTGTGCTTCTTTTCGAGCGGACTGGACGTGCTGATTGATGGTCGCTGCGACTGCTGGATCGACCTTGTAAAGCTCCGGTAGAGCATCTTCAATGTTCTCATGGCGCTTCAGCACGTCCTCGACGGCGGCTTGCTTCTGGCGTGCGCGCTCAGCGTCCGAGAGTTCAGCTTTCGCGCCGGCAATCTTTAGCGAGGTCAATTCGTTCTGTTGTGCCGTCGCTTGTCGCTGTTGGATCTGTGCGGGGATACTTCCGATCGCTTGGCCGATATTGGCGAGTGTCCCGCCTAGCACTTGACCGTGATTCGCTGCACCAGACGCAGCAATATCGCCTTGCCTCAGAATCAGCGCGGCAATCTCAGAATCGCGACTCATTACGATCCTGAACTCGTGACGGCGTTCTGTCCCTGTTGCGCTGCGCGCATGTAGCGATCCACTTCATTGCCGTAGTCGGTGCCGGCGAGTCCCTGTCCCCACTGCGTTAAGGCTTTGAGCGTTCTACCACTCAGAAGATTGCCCATCGCAGCGCCGGCACTCATGACTGCCCGTTGTCCTTCTTTGAACTGGAAATCGTAACCGGGCGTATTCCGCAGAAACTCATTACGCGAATCGGCAGACTGTCCGATCTGGCCGAGCGTGCCACCGCCGACGCCGGGGCCACCCGCGCCGAATCCCGGCTGGATACCGTGTCCGCTGTTGATCCAGCCTCCGGGACCGAAGTCCCACTGTTCACCGTTCGGGAGTCTGAAGCGTGGACGCAAATCGCCGCGGTCCTGATTCTGGACTTCGACGCCGAGCGCTTTCAGTTGCGGCAGGATCTGCGCGAGATGCGCGGGCGAATAGTCATTCCCGACCAGTGCTTTGACCTGTTCGGTGACATCAGCACCGCTTTGTGCTGGCGCTGGCTGGCCTGTCGTCTGTCCTGTCGGCGCATTTGGATCAATGCCCTGACCAGCCGTGACCGCTGGCTGCATCGTGCGCCAGTCTCCCGGCTGCGTGCCGCCGATGGTCTGGACTTGTGCGGGATCACCTCCACCGCCGTATTGCGCGCCTTCGGCTGGATACTGACTCCAGAAGTCGCCGCCGTCCTGAGAGCGTTCAAGAGCCATGACTAATCCTTTTTACGCGAGAACTTTTCCGCCTTGAGCAATCGCCATCGTCTGTAAGCCAGCCGGAATGAGACGCACGGACCCATCAGGCGCTTGCACGCGCACAGTTCCGCCACTTGCCGGAGATCTACTAGGCGCTGATCCAATCCCGTTATCTGGCAATCCGGCCCATCCTTGCTGTTCCGCGGTTTGTGTCGGCAGACCTTGTTGTTGACGAAGGTAATTGATATAGCCAACTCCATGATCGTCAATTGCCGCTTGGCCGATCTGTGCGAGTGTGCCGCCCGGATACGGTGCCGTCTGCGGCGTGCCGCTCAATGGACTACCGGGCACCATCGATGCGGGGAACGGCTGTCCCGGCTGGATATGATTGGGATCGGTCGCTGCATTAATCGGAACCGGATTCCCTTTCGGTAGTGGAATGCCGAGTAATCCTGCTTCGATATCGAGTGCGCCAGCGCCCAAGTTCCGATATTTCTCAAGCTCCGCGTATTGCCGTGCGTCTTTGTCTTTTAGAAATGCGAGCGCTTCGGCGGCAGCCTTCGATTGCGCGTCAGTCGCTTTATTGTTCGCTTTGTTTTGGAGATAGGCTCCAACGGCTTGCGAGCCGACATTGGCGGCGAGACTCGCCCATCCGAGCGATCCGAGTCCTGCTCCTGCCACACTGCCTCCTACACTTGGCGCGAGTGCCGCCGGAACGCTACCAGCCGCCGTCGAAGTTGCCGCAATGTTCGCCGCAGTCGATGGGCCGAGTCCAGCGGCCGAACCTCCAGCCGCGCTCGCATTCGCCGCGGACACCGCTGCCGGTCCTGCTGTTGATGCCAACGCCGCTGCTGCGACTCCGCCGCCGATACCAGCAAGCCCGAGCCAGGGCCCGAGCTTGCCCCAATCGACGCCGCCCGGTTCCCATTGCCCTGTTTTCGGGTTCCACGCATCGGGGTTGTGGAGCATCCCGCCGTTTGAGCCTTGGAAATACAACGGCGATCCGGCTTGTGGACGGAGGTAGAACTTGGAGCCGTCCGGCCAGACGACATACTTTCGCCCATCGCCATCATCTTTAGTGGCTTCAGGCGGTAAGAACGTGCCTGTCTTGGGATTCGTATTCCCAGCGAGTGGATCGTTGTTGACTGGTCCTGGCATGGTTGCTGCCTCGGCTATTCTAGCACACTACTCGAATACTTGGGGCACGTATCCGCCACCGATCGGCGTAACCGCTCCGATGGCTGGATAGCTCGAATACGTCTGATTCTCAAAGATGCCTGGGAAGCCGTTATTACGGGCGTTCGATCCGGCCACTGGCGTCATGTTCGTGCCGCTAGTTGCGACTGGATTGCTGTCTGTCTGAGGAAAGAACGCGAAACTGTCGCCCATGTTCACTTCGGGATTGGTCACATTGTAGTAATCATTGCACGCGCGAAACACGTCGTCCGTCACGCCAGCAGATGCGTTGATGCCGTTCGTCATAGCCGTGCTGCCGTTCAAACCACTAAACAGGCATCCAATCACCGAGGAAGGCGTCACGGTGGATGGCGTGCCTGTCCATTTCACGCCATCGGTTGAGCCGTAGTAGAACGTGCAATTCAGTATTTGTCCTCCACCAGTTGAGAACAAAATACCGCTGCCGACGCAATTTATGAAGACGCATTGACTGGTGATGCTATCGGTTGTCGCCGCGTAATTGAGTCCGGCCACACCACCAGAGTCGAACACGCACCCTCTAAAGATATTCCGAGTGCTCCCGCTGACGACTCCAGTCGTCGTCGCAGTTGTCGGAACCTTGAAGTAGCAGTATCCGAATCGAGCCCTTTGCGTGCTAACAGTTAATGCAACCGCAGCAACATCGCTGCTTGTATTCTCACTTCTACACCGCACGGCTTCAAATGGTGAAGCTGATACCGTTAGCACTGTTCCGGTTCGGCTACCAGATACGCTTAGAGAACTCCATGTTTGAAACACACCACTCCATGTCAGCGTGAACGTTGAGTTGAGCGTCCATACGGGAGGAGACAGGCTGTCGGTTGTATTGTTGTCAAGATCGCCAGGATTGGTGTTATAGCCAGAGAACCATAGCGGAGTTGTCGTTGCACCTGCCATGGCAATCGTTCGAGAAGCCACTATTGTCAGGTTGCCAGTGATATTGAACTTTGTGCTCTGCGGAACCGTAAACGTGCCGAGTCCTCCTGCCGTTGTGGTTGCCGCGAGCGGCAGTTCAGACACCCACGCTCCGCCGATAGTCAGACTGCTCGCGTTGGCCGTTTCGCTGACCGTCGTATTGACGCCATAGACGATCCCGCTCGCACTCCCGACAATCGTGGTCGAGGTCGTTGAATCCACCTTCATGACGAACGTGGCGACCGTGCGACCTGACGTGGTATAGACGGAGACGTAATCACCGGCCGAGACAAAGCCATCCGTGGACGGATTACCAGATGCCACGGTAAACGTATTCGTCGCTCTGACAAACGTCCCGCCGCCATATGTATGCGTCGGAGCCGCTAAAGTTGACCCTGAGTTCAGGTTATTCGCACCCGTCGCAGATGGCGATAGGTAGAAATTCACAAACGCCATTAGTCCACTACCGTGCGCGATCCAACCGTCCAGTAAATCGAGCCAGCTGCGCCAGTGACCATCTGCAACTTGGTCGCAGTGGTCAGATGCCAGTCGCCATTCAGGTTCTTACTGAACACGCCGTTTTGTGGCAGATACGTTTCGTAGACCGCCGTGCCGCCTGATTCCTTCCAACTCACCAGACAGGATGTCGATCCGCTATTGCTCACGTGCAGATGCCAAATTTCGAGATGATGGCCGGCGCTGGGAGCCGACACCACATCCGTCGTCGTCGCCGTGCTGACCGGAGTGCCGTTCGCGCTGGCGTAGGTGACGGTCGGCGATCCGATCAACTCCACGACGCCCTTCGTGTCCACAACGCTCGCCACTGTGGCGAGATTGCCTCCGCTCTCCTTGGCAATCGTGGCGGTTGAATCCTGACGCACATACCCGCCACCGCCGGATGTGACGAGTGGCGTCAAGTCCGTCACAATCGTGGCGAGGTTGCCCCCTGTCTCTTTCGCGATGGTGCCGGTTGAGTCCTGGCGAATGTAGCCGCCGCCTCCTGAGGCGACCAGCGTATCAACGTCCGTCTTGATGGAGGCGAGCGAGGTATTGCCTGTGGTCTGGTTCGAGGCCGTCGCAACGCCAGTCGTATTCGTCGCAATAGTAGCGAGGGAGGAATTTCCTGTAGTCTGATTGGCTGCTGTAGATACGCCGGTTGTGTTCGTCGCGATGGATGCCAGACTCGATATTTCAGTGGATTGATTCGCAGACGTAGCCGCGCCAGTCGGGAGTCCAGAACTGTCTACAATGACGTGCGGCTGCGTGGAATTGACGCTCATGTATTCTCAACGCCGAACAAGTTGAACGACACAGTAGCGAGCGTGTTGTAGACGCTGACGACATCGGTCGTCGCTAACGCCAGACCGATGGTAAAACTGAGCGATTCATTCGCACCGATGGGCGCGTCATATACGAGGTATTGCTTAGGTGTATCTGCCGCTCCAGCCACGCGCACGCTGACGCGATATGTCGTCGGAGTCGCGCTTTGATTACAGACTGTGAGCGTGCTACCGACCGCGCTCGTCGCGGCCGGCACGGTATATAGCGTCGTCAACGTAGCGGCTGATGGCTTGGCTTGGCCGAGTACTTTATAGGCTTGCGCCATTAGCCACCCATCAGCATGAGCGTCAGCGCGCTACCAGCCGTGATGGACGAACCTGACGAAGCTGCCGTCACTTGCCCCGCCGCATTCACCGTGATACTCGCATCCGTATAGGAACCAGCGACGACGCCTGTCGGTGTGATCGTGGATGCTTGCGATCCGCTTCCAGGGCCGGCCGTGACAGGTCCGGTCAACTGCGTGATGCCTCCGACCGGAACTGGCCCGCCATCGCTGCCGCTGTTCCCTCCGTCAGATATGATCATGTTTCCAGGCGTCATCACGCCGGTCAGGATCAGCGCATTATCGACCTTCTGAAACCAACCTTGATAGGCATCTGACGCAATACCCGACTTCTCAGCGATCTTCGATGAATTGGGCAGTCCGAGACTCACGATGTCCCTTCCTCAATATCGGCATAGCAGCCGATCAGCGCCCAAAAATACGGTTCGGAAGTTGTGAGTTCGCAGACCCAATTCCGGCCCTGTCCGAGATTCGTCGTGTAGACCCGGTATCCGTAATCACCCATAGCTCCAGCCGTGAGACTCCGCGAGAGCGGGAAGGTGTTCCCGCCGTCTCGTGAAAACCGCGCGGTCAGGCCAGCATTCGGAGAGACGCCCGACTGAATCAGGAACGCGATACGATAGATCGTAATCAGCTTATTCTGATCGAAGGGCAATGGAAAACGCCGACGCCGGCAGATCGGAAAGGTTTCACCAGCGCAGGATACCAAGACGCACAATGGCGCTTGATCATCGATCTGGACGCAATACTGTCCAGCCGTCATCGGATCGTCAGTGGCTATGATGAGTTCGGTATACGTCGCGCTGATGACGCTGAATCCTATCGACGCTCCACTCGGATCAGTGACGGTAATGGACTCGTAACTATCTAGTCC
>Ga0247665_1000049_pt1 | contig 16049 bp, 22 predicted proteins | sample CNK06_metaG_FD_182716 | JGI IMG/M metagenome (GOLD analysis project Ga0247665, IMG submission 182716) | Soil microbial communities from Purdue University Martell Research Forest, Indiana, United States - CNK06 | ecosystem: Environmental > Terrestrial > Soil > Temperate forest > Bulk soil... | reverse complement strand
AGGATTGAGCCAGTAAGGGATGCTCGAAGTATTGGGAGATGGAGTGACGGTGTTCAGGCAGCGGTGAGAAGACAAGATCGTCTTGGAAGAGGCAGGCGTAGTCAAAACTACGAAACTTTATCCACTCTATAGCTTTATTCAGACCACCATTAACAAATCCATCGTGTGCGGTACAAGTTCCAATATGAATACCTGCAAACCTTTTTAGTTCATCCAAGGGAGTAGAAAGCATATGAAAGGTTACAGTTGAATGGTCAACCATCGCATGGATTTCAATATCTGGTTCCATCTTCCTGAGTGAGCGCACACAGCGCAGGAGCTTGTTGCCGCCAGTTGAGGCAATGACCACGCCAACCTTGTTCACAGTTCCATCCCTTTGAAAATTACACCGATGCCCCCTACATTGAGGTCTCCATTCGTTCCCGAGCCTCGCTGCCACGCTTCACCCGATGCCGGATCACGGGCGATAATCTCTACCGAGGGATACTGGCGCTTCACTTCTCCCCACAGTTGATTTACTCCATGCATCAGGATGTCATGGAAACCGATGAGCTTCGTTGCTGCCGGATACCACATATCGAAGTCCTGATAGACGGCGCCGTACTCGTGGTCAGCGTCGATAAACACACAGTCCGGTGGACCGCCTAGGTATTCTAGAACTTGGTGCAAGGTATCAAGGGAGTGCGAGTCGTTCTGGATATGGTGGATGCCCGGCAGACCGTTCGGCAGGACATCGACTGTCACTACCTTTATCCCGGCTTGCGCGTGCTCCCAGCTCGACCCGACTCCCAACTCGACGTAGGTCTTAATACCCATACCTAGGCATAGGCTGACCCAAGAGTGGTATTCGGGAATTCTCTGATTAGAGCCTCGATAGATGGTCACTTACCGCCTCCACTGCGTTTTCCATTCCTTTACCGTAGTTCCTGAACATTCGCATGGTTGGATAGAAAGGATGATCGTCCCGGTGGATAGGATATTGCCATGCTGAGTTACCGGGAAGGACTACCCACGTTGGTACGCCCATGGCGGCTGAGAGGTGAGCTACACCTGTGTCTACGCTGACCACCATATCGCACGTTGCGATGGCCTTAGCCGTATCGAGCCAGTTCTCAATTGTAGGGTTATCGCACTCCTTGGGTAGAGAGTGTTTGTAGTTCAAGTTGACCCACTGATGTTTACGGTCCATGGAGTTGAGGACGGATTGGAGTTGTGATGCGTGCATGGAGCGGCATTTAGTGGGAGACATACCTTCGCCGGCGAGAGCACATATGCCGACACGTAATGGAACTCCAATGGGAGCTTCTAGTCCCTGAAATCCCTCATCTATCAAAACGTAAGGTTTCCATTGGTAGTTCTTAAATGTCACACCGAGCTTGTACGGTAACGTCAGAATGGAAGTGTGGTAGTCAAAGTCAGTAAACTTGAAGTCACAGTTGCCGCCCCAATTCTCAATAGCATTGAATCCCATGTGCGTGATGAGCGGTGCCAGACCAGGCTGGCAAACGTAACTAATCTTGGCTTCTTGGCTCCACAAACTATATAACCACCGCATGAAATAGAACTGGTCACCGTAGCCTTCACCCTCAATCACCAATAGACGTTTTCTTTTGAGTGGCTGTCCTGTCCATTCAGGAATGAAGTCCTTAAGTTGCGATCGCAAGTTGACATCCTGCAGGTATAGTGGCCAACCACGGGTAAGGTCGCCTATCCGAAGGAGTGCCCTTCCGTAATGTCCCGCAGCTCGCTTATCACCTGGATTGAGGCTGTAAGCCTCAGCAGCACAAGGTAGAGCTTCGTCGAATCGGCCTAAACCCTCAAGGATGATGCTCATATTGAGCAAGGTAGGGATGGTTCTGGCTATCTGCAGGGCTTTCTCAGCGATAGGCAGAGCCTGCTCGAACATACCTTTGTTGTAGAGTTCAGAGGAGATGTTCTGGAATTCGGTCTCAGGACCAACAGGATCTACGGGTTCAGGCTCTCTAGCGAATGGATTAAGCGTGAGAATCACTACTCGGTGCCTCCGATTGGGGGATAGTGGCACCCTATGAGTAAATTGTCAACTAGTAATTGCCGCCGTAGACTGTGGAAATGCCAGCGATAGAGTTATAACTTCCTACCATGGAACCATTCCACTGTAATCCTCTGATGCTAAACCAATTTTGGGAAAACTCTTTGTCCTGCTTTCGGTACAGGATGAGCCGCTTCATGTATTCATCTAGCGTCTTGCCGATAAGGAACCGGAAGTCGGGGCCGCTCGATCGTGGTGACATGTCCTTGTTGGCTTCAGCCCATTCGTAGGCATAACTTCTAGCTAGGGCTAAAACGCAGTCTTCACCAATCTGTACAGGAAGAGTATCAGTCGGGTTAACAAGGTCCACTCCTTTACGGATGCCGTAGAGCGCGTAGGTGAAGGGATTGACCGGCTGGCCCCATAGCTCAAAGAGAGGGTAGCCGATGGTCGAGGAGGCGTTGTCCGTACCCTGGCCGCGGTTGTCTATACCGTAGGGAATGACATCAGTCGGGAACTGGTAGATAGACCGTTGAGGATCAAGAGCATCAATCTCGTTACGCTCAGTGCCTAGTCTCAGGTCCAAGAACATCTGCATGTTGCGTACTGATACCCAAGTGAGATGGTCCTGAAACGGGGCTGGATAATAGAGCTGGTACATCTGGTACGAGATGGCAGTGCCTGACGTATCGGCGTAGATACGGTCTAAGGTTGCTACACCTGTAATCTGATCATACTGGATGAGATTATAGATTTGAGCTATGCCAGCGGTTGACCCTGGCCTGATCTGACGCTGGGTAATGAGGCTAGTGGGGTAAGCGAGTTGAGAAACGTTGATAGCTGCGGTAGCCGTAGCGTCAAACTGGATGGTATCACTGCCCTGGACGACGGTAACAGTACCTGTGGTGACGACGGCAGGACTGATCCAGCTTCCTTCGTAGAGGTTGAATGACCAAAGGTCAGAGTTGTAGATGACGTTACGGGCGCGGTTGATTAGAGTGCGTGTGAACGAAAAGGGGAGCTTAGGTACCGCACCCCTTAATTCGGCCTGCATATCTTGCAGGGCCATGAATTACACCATGTAGCATTCAAAACGGAAGCTGAAAGTGGATAGGTTGGTTCCAGCGGCGATTTCAGTGTTAGCCGTCTGGGATTGACCACCTAAGGTTGCTGTTACGGTTGCGATGTACTTGATGGTGACCTGAGAGACGGCGTTACCGAATCCAGCCTTGTCCATGATCACTAGAGCGTTGATTTGACCAGTGGTATCAACCGTATCGTCCATATTATCGAAGCCGCCGAAGTTGAGACCGACTTGAGCCTTGATAGTGTCGCCGCCAACCGGAGTAGTGCCAGTGACGTAACGGACGTAAGACGTTGGGCCGGTACGGTCGAAGACAATCTGATTCTTCGCGCCAACCTGATTCGGGTAGCCAGGGAGAATTGAGATGCCGATAGGAAATGCCATTCAAGTTCCTCCCTTAGATGCGGCCGCAGAAGTTGCCGCGGGTGATGATCACGCTAGAGATCGTTGAGATGACCGGGGTACCGATCGCCACGCCTAGGACGTTAGCCAGGGTGACAGTGGTCAGGGCTACGCCGGCATCGAAAGTGGATGCGGTAGAGGCCGAGACCTTTGAGCTGACTGTGGTTGCCAAGGCGGTAGAAGTCAGGGCGGTGTCAAAGAGACATGACGCCACGCCAGCCACTTGGATCCAGCCGAAGTTGCCCTTAGCCAGCGCTACACCAGTTCCGCTCGAGGTCGTTGGGTTGATGAACACGCCGGCAATATAGGCCGGAAGCAAAGTATTGGGCTGAACGTCGGAGCTGACGGTGTAAGACTGAGTCGCGCCACCTGGCAGATCGCTAATGCGCCAGAAAGCGCAAGTACCGCGAGCCGGAGCTGCCGTAGCCGTAGCGAGAGTCCCGACATACATGTAGACGCCGCCGTAGAGCGTGCCGACAGTGGTGTCAGATAGCGCTAGTGCGCCAGCGTCGTCAACTACGATACGATCGCCGGGCTGCGTTGCGCTGATAGCCGCTGACGGTACGCCTGATGGGGCGCTGACTACCGCTCCACCGGACGTTGCGTCGTTGACGTCGTTAAGGAACTTTGCTGTGAGTTGGTCAGCTTGTTTCGTGAGCATTCCCCCAGCGGCCAACTCAACAGGACCGTTGTACTCGTAGGAGTCCTCTGCAAGCACGGACATTTTTTCGATGTCCAACACCAGTTTGTTATAAACCTTCACTAGAGTTCTCCTTTGCAAAAGACTCTTTTGCTACATTGACGCTAGAAATCTTGAATCCAACTATTTTATTCCAGTCATTTTCGCAGGCACGCATCTGAGAAACAGATGATTCATCCCAATCACGGCCTTCACTAAGAAATCGCTGAATTACCGAACGCGCCACTCCGTAATGCTTTGCTATTTGAGGATGCGTGTAACCCAGACTAACCATTTCTCGCACATCGGCAATGTTAGCAACAAGTCTAGGACGAGTTACTGGTTCCATTCCTAACCGGATACCTGCACATCCATCACATAGGGCAGGTGGCACAATCCAAAAACGATTCTGCTCAATACCCCAAAACACTACGAAGTCGCATACCTCAACAAAAGGTCTCTGTGGAACCAACTTTGCAACAGTGTTCGATATTGGAACAGGTTTCCTCTTACGAAGTTGAAATGTATAGTGCTGAGAGGCGCGTCCATCAGAGTTCGTAAGGTGACCACATCTTATTTGAAGTCGGCAGTGATTCTCCGTCTCTAAATCAAACCCTTGGTCAACGGCTGGCCATAGAACAAGCGTGTCACGCAATAGCAATTGCGCGGCAACTGCATACTCGCCTGCTCTGCCAACCATTCTCGCGTCTCTTGCCATTCCCATTTCAGGCCACCTCTGGCCCGACATCATATCACAAAACTTGCTCAGAAACCGGCTCCAACTAGTTGCCAGTTGTCACGTGGCTGAACAGTATATAGATTCAACCCTGCTTTGAGAAACATAACCACGAGGTCTGGGTTGTTCTGGCTGCGGATAGGCGGCGTAAAGTTGAAGTTATATTCTGGATCGGACGAGGGCCGCAGTTTCCATCCCTTTACACGGAGCCAGAAGAATGGTTCGCCGGGAGTTACGCTGGTGGCCGAAGGATAGTTAGAGATGGCCGCCTGAGTCGTGCTCAAGGTCGGTGTGGTGAAAGCCGATGGCTTGATGCTGGTTGTTTGGCTCAGGTTGGATGGCAGGATGGTGCCGTACTTGGTTGAAGGAGCCAGCTTATCGACGAAGATCGTGCCGTCGAGGACTTTGAGGCCGCTGACGCCGACTGAGAGGTCTTGAACCATCTCAAATCTCTGTTTCGGTTCCTGACGCTCGGCTAGGTAGCTAAAGAGAGCCTTGTTGCACAGACCGATGTCGGGAGGCTGTACGCAGTTCTGATAGGCCTCGAAGACTACCTTGTAGCTGATCTGGCCAGTGCCGCCGTTGCCGTCGCCTACCCATGTCGGAACTGAGTTCAGGACGTTACCGATAGCGCCGTTACGCGATTGTCCTCCGTAAGTAGTGAAGACGTTGCCGTCCCAACTTGGGTTGACACCGTCGTTCAAGGCTTCAGACAGTCCGTTGATGAAGATCTGGCGGTTAGAGCCAGAAATGTTCTGCCCATGGCGGTAGAAATCGATGGCGATGTCGGTGTTGAGCGCTTGCACCGCGTTCTGCATGTAAGCGTCGATGAGCTTGACCTTGACCGCGGGACCCGAGCCCTGAATAACGTTGGTCTGCCAGAGGTTCAGTGGCACCTGTTCCACGTATTCCTTGGGCACGAAGGCGGTAGCGGCGATGATCTGCTTCTGCATGACTGTAACGTCGGAGCCGGGAGCGATGGCGCCGCCGTTTACACGGTCATACATGAAGGGATCCTGCATGAAGGTGCCGCCGGCGAAGTCTTCTAGAGCGCCCAAAGCTCGCATCTTACGCATCCATGGCGTCTCGACGAAGAAGTTATCGACGAGCACGTCGTCTTTAAGATCTGCCAGTGTAGTGGCTGAGATTTGATCAAATGTTGGGTCGGCCATCTTTACTCTCCTGTGTACTCACTGACAGCTAATTCAAAGTTCCGTTCGACTGACGTTCTGCTAATTTCTGTGCCGCTCGTGTTACACGGTCGTTCTGTAACTGCGTCTCGCTCTTGTTCCATGGCTGGTTATCGTTACGCAGCTTGTCGTCGGGACGCACGGTAAAGGGAGACTTTGACGGAACCAGAGGCCGCATATCGGGATTGCCGAGACGGGAGATGAGTTCAGTTTCCTTTTCCTTGGCGCCTTCAGCTTTCCACTTGGCAATTTCAGCGTCACGCTGCTTGGCTAAGGCTTGCTCACGTGCCTCGCGTACCTTGTACTTCTCTTCCCAGTAGGGAAGCAGAGTCTTGCCTTGAGTCTGAGCTTCACGGCGCAGCGCTTCAGCGTTGAAAGGAACGTTTGGGAAGAGACGGGCATGTTCGTTAGCCGCGTCAAGCATGGCGGTAAGGTTGGCAGCGAAAGTATCGCCAGCTTGCTGGAACTTTTCCATGGTGAGGTAACGATCGTCGGGAGCGGCAGCAGCGGCTGGCTTGGGTGGTTCTACTTCGTAGCCCAAGTCCTTGGCGATGTCGTGGAGTCCCAACTTTTGAGCTTCCATCAGCGCAGCCTTGGCTCTGGCAGCTTCAGCAGCGGAAGTTACAGCTTGATTCTGTACCTGCTTCAATTTGGCATCATTCTCAGTGTACCAAGACTGTACACGGGATTCGTAGTTCTTCATCGTATCTTCAAGCTTGGCGTATTCAGCTTGAGCAGCCTCAACTTGCTTGTCATAAGCACGAGCTGCGACTGGCGTATCAAGAATCTTGATTTCCTCTTCCGTGGCTCCCATTGACTTCAGATAATCACCATACTTGGACATATTGCCTCCTTAACCGTTACTTGGCGGCGCCATTGGCTCGCCTGCTTGCGCCGACTGCTGAATCTTTGCTCCAACTTTACGCATGATGTTATTGATATCCGCTACATCTGATGCAGCAACTGGAAACATCTTGGCCAATGCAATAAGGTCACGAATTATCTTAATAGTTAAATCCGTTCCTTCATCCATCGTTGGCGATGGAACAGCTGGTGCTGGCGATACGGCAGGAGGAGATGTCGGAAGAGGTGCTGGTCCTGCCGATCCGTTAGGAGACGGTGGAGGAGTCATCCCGACTTGTGCTCCAGCCGCCATTACGCTTTCTTGTGCGCCTGTTTCTTGCCCTTCTTCAGACCGGGCATAGTCATCGTGTCGGCCTTCATGTCCGACTTCATCTTGAGCTTGGAACCGGAACCACCAATCTTGCTAAGGTTGCCAGCAAAGCCGCCTGATTTACTGTGTCCGCGCATTCTAATGTCTCCCTTTACTTTTTGCCGAACGGCTTCTTGCCGTCCTTCTTGCCATCTTTCTCGTGCTTACCCTTTTCCTTTTTACCGTGATGCTTCATCGTGGCTCCTCTAGTTCTGTGTAGTCTCGGGGCCTGGAAACAAAAAGGCCCACCATCTACGCAACATGTGATCTCGGAGGCAACCAAGGTCGGAGTTTGCGTAAACAGTGGGCCGTATCGAGCCTGAAGATCCCTCGGAGGAAGATCAGGGGATAACGAATCCTACTGGGACGTACTCTACAGTATCAGTACTGGGCAATGTCAAGATAATTCTGAAATATTCTTTAAGGGTGGACTGAGGAGTAGCGAATGTCCTGTTCTTCTCTGAACCGTACACGACAGATTCCACCTTGAGACAGGGCTACTTCAAGTGTTCCTGTGGCCTTCTCAGTACGTAAGCCGATAAGGATTTGTACGAAGTCGAGTGAGCCTTGATAGACACGTTCCCTGACAAGATGATAGGTATCTCGTAACGGAGTTGTCGTCGTAGTCGTAGAGATGGTTACACTCTTCACTTGCCATCCTCTGGGTAAGGGCGTGTAGCGGGAAGATGCATAGCGGTGATGGTGGTGTTACGAGACTGGAAGTAACGGTCTACTTCCTCTCTGGTTAACACTGTGGGAGGAACGGTGGGGAGAATGACCGGATAGAAATCGTCGGCTTGCTTATCGTCCTTCATCGGCTCTCCGTAATTGTTGAACGTGCTCCCCCCTCTTTGCTTACAAGACGGGGCGCTGCTTGACCTGACGGTGGTCTACCTTCGGGATTAGGCTTGGCTGGTGGTGCCGCGGCTCCAGGTGGAGTGCCGGGAGGAACGAGACCTTCAGCTCCAGCAATAGCTTGCATCCTAGCTGCGAACTCCAAATCCATCTCTTGTTCAGACTGATAGCGTTCAATGATGGTGTTACCGTCGAGCTGGCCGTAGTTAGGAAGTTCCCAAGATTCTGCAATGGTCTGACTGTCGATCTTCACGCCGGCTTTTCTCAGTTGCACTAACCCAAGCTTCATAGCCATCTGAGTCATCTCGTGGAGTGAGTTAGGTAGGATGAAGAAGCGCAAGTTGTCGGCAAAGACTCTCGCTCTCGTGATCTTATCTGAGGCGCTGGCTTGTTGTGGATTCTCCCCTGGTAGATGAGATGGCACGAGTGAGGCTGGGTCGAAATCGAATACCTCTGGATGTACGCCGTCCATACCTACGATTTGCATGACTCGTGGTGTAGTGTAGTACTGCAGCACTAAGTATTTAACCATTACGCCCAAGTCTCGCATCGGTGGTTCCATACTGCGGCTCATGTCCTCTACGATCGGACCTTGCGTCTCCATGATCTTTTCTAGTTCGTCCATGGAGCCAACTGTTCTAGCCTTAGCTAGAGCTTGAATATCGTTGATAGCCATCTGAGCGTCCATGGCGGCGCCCAAAGTCTCATACATCTGCATGGATTCTGGGTAGACCTTGAGGACGTCCATGGGCACGGCTAGGTCTACGCCGATACCGTCTACTGCGTTGCCGTCTAGACCGATGCGTGCGCGTGGCTGCATGGGATCGAACCGGCGCATCTCTTTCATGGAAGTGGCGTTGGTATCAAACTTCAGTGGAGGATCGAGTTGCGAGCGGATCTTGTCCATGTTGCCGCGGAGGATCTCTTTTTGGCTCTCGTTCAGTTCGTAACCGTCGTGAACCATGCTGAAGCCGAGAGGCTCCCATGGCCAAGCATCGGGAGCGAAGGATACGCCGGGGAACATGCCGTGCCAATCGAAGCCTGGACCGTCGTACATGATACAGCGGTCGCTTGAGATGAGTAGACGGCGGTAGGGATAGAGCCTCGCATCGTTCTCGTCGGCCTTGCGTGTGAGAGCGCGGCCGTTGGTGTCGGTGCCGACATGAATTTCTTGTCCCACATAAGGCACGGTGTAGGACCACGTTGAGCCCGGTTCGCCCATGGGGATAGGTGAGTCGGTAGTGTTAATACTTAGGTCGAGGACCCAAGTCTTACGGATAGGGACGAGAAGGTCTGGAAGTCCGGCAGTCTCGGCTCGTGGTGTCTTGCCGAAGATACGTTGTAACACATTGCCTAGAGCGGCTTTGTGTACGGCGTCGTTCTGGTACCAATACTTGCTGGCTGAGGGAACTAGTCTGTTCTGAAAAGAAGGAAACATGCCGTGCGCCATAGCAACAGGCATTTCATCCAGAATGGTAACCGCGTAGGCTTCCTGCCAGTTACCGGAACTTGGTAATTGGGTGGGTAGGACAGAGGGAGCGCCGTATGTGAGTAACTTAATGTCACCCCTTCCAGTTCCATGCATATCTCTGCGGTATACGGGATGAATCCAACCGCGTCCAGTCGCTGCCGCATATTGCAATGCCTCCTTTACCGCGCGGTCAGCGAAACTCTCGAGATACCATGCGCGGGTAACTTTATTCATCATCAGCGCTTGCGGAGCGAAGGCTTTGTTATCGCTGTGATAGCCCCAGAAGGGACGGAGCTTGCTCATGACTGAGACTACTTCTCTGATGTTTCGCTTCAAGCGGTTCGTGTTGATACGGCTGCGGTAGCTTGCGGTGTAGGTTGGCTGAGTATCGATGCCGGAGATAGTGTCGAGAGCTTTACGGAAGTCCTTGAAGCCGCGTTGGGACTTGAGCCAGGCCAATCCATCGCCGGTAGCATCATCTAGCCAACCAAGCCTAGTAGCTTCATCGGTTGCCGCTGGCGCACATTGCCATGCTTTGTAACTAAGTTTCTCAGCCACTAGAAGTTTACCTTATCCAAGTTTACAGTTTCTTTATCCGCGTCACGATCACCTAAGTTGTTTTCTCTCGCTGCTAGGTACCATTGAGCTTCAAGGAATCTCTGACGGTAGAGTGTACGTTTACGTTCATCGCGCAAGCTCAAGTATAGCCGCAGGAATTCTTTTTCATACTCCGTGGTTGCTGAAGATGAGATACGCTGATAGATGCGGTCTCTGATTTCCTTATCCTTGCTGGCCATTAATGATTGATCGTAATGCATCTCACGTTGGGATGTTTCATATTCCTGCTTACGCAAGGTATCAACTAGACGGTCGATAGCGGTGAGAGTGTCGGCTTCTTCCTTAATAGCACCGTCGGGGGTAGGACAGTCGGAGAAGGGTGCGAGCGTGAGGTGACCGTTGGGATATCTGAAATAAATTACCGGAGCTACGGTGCCGGGCTTTCTCATCGGTAACGCTCCATCTCGTCCATACTGTATGCGAGGTCTTCAACGGTTGCAATGTCCATATTTGTAGTTTGCTTCATATCCTTGGGATTGAACACATTTGAGGGTTTATAGGGCTGTAGGTTGAGTGGAGGGAGGATAGACGGGTTGACGGAACGCTTCTTACTCCGGTTGGCGATAGGTTCAAGGTCATGTGGGCAGAAACAGGCCATAGCGGCAGCGAAGATCCGGTCATCGTGCTTGCCATCTTCGTGTTCGAGTTTCTGACGGCCCGTGGCGGTAACTTTAGCTTCAAAGGTTCGCATCTCTTCTAGAAGCCAGGGAGAGTTGACGTGTAGCCAGAGATTTTTGGCGCAGGTGGAGAAGTAAGTGGTTACCGCTTCCCTGGACCATGTGCCGGTAAACCAGCCGCGCTTGCGTGCGACGTTCTTGTCACGGCGGGGATTCTTGCCGTCGTAGCGGCTCATCATGTGGAAGTGAGAGTAGCCCATGCTGGACATATCTTTCTGGCACATGTCGCCTACCGAGGCTAGTTGCTCGATACTGACGTAAGGCTCGCGCCACTTGCCGGTAAATTGTTGCTTCATGTAGGTACCGTAGTAGGCGGCGAGGCCCAAGACGAAAGCGAAAGCTTCAGCGTGGTTGATGTAGGAAGAAGCTAGCTCCGCTACTTGCGTGTCGGGATCGTCGTCGTTCTTGCCGATGGCCCAGATACTGATGGCGGTTGAGTCTTCACCTCTTCCAGCGGCGGTATCAACTCCTATGCTGTAGCGCACTCCAGGTTGAGGATGAGCCCAGATGAAGAGGACTCCTTGAGCGGTACCAGGATCCTTGGGATTAGGCTGGATTTGCTTCTCGAGAAGGGGTACCAGTTCCCACCGGAAAGTTTCCTCACGCATGTTGGTATAACGCACTGGGATACGTTCGCGTTCGTAGTCGATGTATTCGCTAGGTGGTTCGTGGTCGGCTTCAATCGATTGGCCTACGAGGCAGAAGAGATCGACGGTCTTCTCACGTCTTGATTCAATCTCAGTGAGAGTTTGATGGCTGAAGGCTGAGGTGATGGATTTCTGCAAGGCTTCCTCATCGTCGCCAGCCATCTCTTGGAAGAAGATATCCTCCATGGACTTAGCTTTAGCTTGTTCGTGTTCCACTTCCCAGAACCATTGCTGGGAACGGGGCATGTGGTAGGTTGAGCCTAAGTGTTTGGCGAGTAGAGGATGAGACCGGACGTAGAGTTCGGACTTGGCGACATGCTCTCGCGTATCGTGGTTGGGATACCAGTTCTCTGGAATGGGACGCATCCGTAGCCATGTAGGTGTGGGATAGATATCGGTGCCGCAGAGCCATGGCAGGAAGAGTGGGCACAGGCGAGCCCTGTTCTTTGACCAATTCTCTTTAGCGTGGCGCCAGGTATCGGGCCACCAGCCTTTATCACCTTCGCCAGTGCCTTCTAGGACGCCGAAGACGTTGGGTGAAGCGTGGACCGCCTTGAATAGCGCGGCTTCGATTTGAGTGACGGGGTCGGTGAAACTGGCACACTCTGAGAGGTGATAGACCGTGGGTGTCGTGCCTCTAGCGATACCCGACATCTGAGCGCCGTGCTGGAAGCTGACACCAGAGAAACTGTGGCCGAAAATGAGCATACCGCGGTCGGATTCAACTCTCCGTGTCCATTGAGGTCTGAGCCAGACGGGTAGACGGTCATAGAGCATGAACATCATGCCGGCCATAAGAGCGGTCTTAGTCTGGTCAGCGCTGCCTATGACAGCGTTAACGCCATAGCCGAAGATGATTCGTAGACCGATAAGGAGTTCGATGAGAGTGGAGACGCCTAATTGACGGGCTTTGAGGAGCATGAGTTCGATTGCCGCATCACGCATCTCTAGGTCTGAGATTACGTCGTAGATAAGACGTTGAGGGATACGTGGCTCGAAGCGCCTGATGTTGTTCTGTTCGTCCTTAATGTAAGCATAACGAGTGAGAGCGTACATGACGTCAGAAGAGACGAGAAGCTGTTCGTTCAAGATCCAGTCATGCTCGAATTGAGTGAGATCTTGAGTTCCGGTGGGACGGCCGTTCACGTCGAGGATATATTTGTTGTGACGCTTGAGATGATCCTCGAAGGAGTCTACGTCGGCTAGGGAATGAGGCTCTAGTATTATATTGAATTCGCGTTGGGCTAGGTCGATACGTTGAGCGACCCTGGATGGAGCGTACATCTAGTCTTCTTCCACCAGGATAGCGTCTTCAACCTTCTCTGGTAACGCTGGCCTGATAGCGTGTAATCTTTCACTCAACCGTCTGACCGTTTGTTCCGGTGACGGTGCTGGCATAACCATAGCCTGTTGGACTGGAGCTGAGGATGCGTTAGCTGAAGTCTGAACATTGACGACGGTTCTAGATCCCTTGGGCATAGGCATAAGTCCAGAGACTTGCATGTGTAGCCTACGGTCCTTGTAACCGTTCTCTATGTCTAGGGCTGAGGCAATGTTGGTATCGACGATTTCATCTTGAGATACGGAGAGTTTTACCGCGGACTTGAGGGCTTTTAAGCGCTCGATGGACTTAACTAAAGAATCGAGAATGCGGTTAGGATCGACGCCGGCGGCGACACAGAAAGCCTCTAGTGGCAGGACGTCACGTACTTGTTTCCATGATTGTTTGTAGATAGCCATCAAGCCTCTGGCTTCAAGGTCTGAGGAGGCTGCCAAGTAGTAGTACGGGTCGGTAGGTAAGTGCTTCTTGGCTAGGCCGGACATAATCTCTTCTAGTAATGGCGTGACTTGAGGTACGGTGAGCAGGGATTTAGAGGAGATACCAAGCTTGCGGCAGGCTAGGGCTTTACTAATCATCAAAGTACCCGTCGTAATCCACCCAGCAATCCTCGCTGGTAAACTTCTCGATTGGTCTCTTTGTTATGTAGAACGACAGGTTGAGTGCGAATCTCTTCAGCAATCTTCTTTGAAGCTTCGGCAATGGCCAAGTTAGCGATGGCGTTTTGATCGAGACGGGAAGTTAGTTCAGCAAAATGTTCTTCAACGTAACGTTCTGCAACCTTCTCAGCGATAGTATGCAGGATAGAATAAGCAAAGTCTTGGCTGCCGAGAATTTGATCTCGCAATGACACACAATACGATGTTTTATCTTCCATCGGACTTCTATAAACGCTCACCGTAACATCTTCCATGTTGCCTCCTAGTCGTCTAATTCTATACCGTCACGTTCGGCTTGTAATCTACGTTCAAAGTCCTTGTTAATCTCTTCCTGATCCATGAGGCTGAATTCACTCTTACGGCGAGGTAAGGGTGCGTGCTTAGAAGCCCATTCTTCTTCTCGTAACTTGATCTGGCGCTCGTTTAGCTCATTCTGTTTCTCTAAAGCTACGGCTATTCGACGTAACCAGAATGCTGAAAGAGCTTCATCCAAGAGGCGCACGTACATGCTCCTTCACCGCTGCACGGTAATTGTCGAGACTCCCAGGCCGCATGGCTTCTACTCGAGCTGAGATGATCTGGTTACGGTTACGGTTAGAGATGTAGTGGAGTAGGGAACGCAAAGAGATTAGGAAGCCTTCGCCTATCAGTACGCCGATAATGATATCTGGCCAGAGATTAGGGTGAGTCATAGTCCTAACCTCTTCTTGGCTTCAACTGTAGTGTCGGTGATATCCACCTGTTGAGCGGGCAAGTCTTCCATATCGGATGGGTAGAGGATGTGTTCAACCTGCCTGGTACCGTCTAGCTGTTTGGTCTCAACGGGAACTTTGAGGCCCAATCTAACTCTCTCAGCGTTGGGATTATCCATTGTCCATGTTGCTGTTTGTTCGGCAACCTCAGCCTCAGGTGTAGCGTCTGGAAGTGGAACTTTATCACCGAATTCGATTGTTGAGGAAGATTCAGGGAAGTAGGCGTTATCGAGATGTAGAGTGAGCTTGATTGAGCCGCCAACTCTACCAAAAGCTACGTGAGGTGACAGCATACCTTCGTTCTCGAGGAGTTTGTTGAAGACATCTCTGATATAGGATTTCAGTTCATCGCCGGAAAGAGCGCGATTAACTATCTTTTCACTTTGAACTGGCATCTTCAAGCTCCTTGGCTGCGGTTCTGACCGCTCTAGCTACTTCTTCCACTGGACTATCAACCGTCAGTCCTACCTTGGCAATTACTTCGGCATACAATTCAGGAACGTTGTCTTTCATATCCTTCATCTGATTTATCAAGACCTGGTCCTCTTGAATGTTATGCTCACGGAAGGAGTAGAACAGTGTTATGGGAGATTCCGGTCTACCTAAGTCCTTCATAGTCTTAGTAACCCGCTTCCTGTATTCTTTCTCAGCGGCGTAGAGAGTCTTTTCAGGCTCATTACGGAATTCTTCAGCCATCTCTTCCATGATGATATTAAACATGCCCGAAGCTCCGTTACAGAGGGATAGCAATTCACGGGCACGGGATTGTAGTTCCGTATCAGGCGTTGGCATTATTTAATCCCTTCAAGATTTCCTTATGCGTACGTCGGATCCCTTTTTGTTTCCCACGATGGAGTGAACTGCGGCGTATGGCTTCAGAGAGCTTGATACGGTATTCATCCTGATGTAAGCGCGGATCGTCGAGGTTACGACGCTTGATGATGATTTCTGGTAAGTGTTGTTGCATGGCGTCGAGATAGCGTTGCCTGTGTTGAGCTCGTGCTGAATGGAGAGAGGTATCTAGCGGAACGAATGGCAAGCGTTTACGGGCTAGGATAAGCATCCAAGGAGACCAGTAGAGCCAACGTTCGTTGATACGTTCCTCTAGGCGAGGAGTGACTTTAAGTAGCATCGTCTTCACCGTTGATGGCTTCGACTAGTTCATCTTCACTCAAAGAGGTAGACACGGTCGGGGAATCGAACCCTCTACGGTCTTCTGGCAAGAGACCGTGACCAGTATTTTTCTGGATTGATGCTATCTCACCTGCACGTTCACCACCGTGCTGGACCGTGTCATCGGAAACTTGAGACTTCATCTGTGCCAACCGTTCTCGTAGAGATAGTGGCCTATCAGGCTCTGGAGGTGGGGTGAGCATAACATTCTGGATACTGTCAGCTTCTACAGAGACTCTCGGTACGGCACTCTCTACATAGACCTGACGGGTAAGAACTGAGTGAGGCATCGGTGCAGGGATTACGATAGGAACTTCCTTGGGCAATTCTTCTATCGCCCTATCTCGAGTGAGTTGTTCCTGTTTGCGTGCAATCTTCTCCTCATACGTATAGAGTGGTGGACGATCGAACTTCTTGATCCGGCACCGCGGACACATCTTAGGCCGGTGAGCCAGTCTCGATTTCCACTTATAGTCACAACGAACGCAGTGGTAAGGCTTAGCGGCTTCAGCCTTGACTCCCATAAGCGATTCGATTTCACGG
>Ga0247665_1000048_pt1 | contig 16128 bp, 30 predicted proteins | sample CNK06_metaG_FD_182716 | JGI IMG/M metagenome (GOLD analysis project Ga0247665, IMG submission 182716) | Soil microbial communities from Purdue University Martell Research Forest, Indiana, United States - CNK06 | ecosystem: Environmental > Terrestrial > Soil > Temperate forest > Bulk soil... | reverse complement strand
CATCACCCTCACGGTGACCTGATTGTTTGCCCCCGTGAGGGTGATGGTGGCGACGTCCGAGGGTGCAGACCGGCGAATGCGGCCGTGGGCGTCGACCGAGACGTAGCAGGAGCGGACCTTGTACGTGGCCAGCAGCTGGAGAGACCCGCCGCCCGACTGGGTGAGCGTCGGAGCTTCGGGGGCAAGGAGCGGGATGGCCTCACCGAGCATCGTCAACGGCGTGGGGGTGACCGACGCGGAGAACTTCAGGTCGTAGACCCGGAAGAGCCCGCCGGTCATGTAGAGCGTGGAGCCCAGCTCCTTGGTCTGGGGAAGAGTCGCGCCCGCGCTCCAGTCCAGAGTCATCAGCACGGGGTTGGACTGCGTGACGAAGGCGCCGTTCACGGTGTCGAGCCGGGTGGCCTTGAGGGCCGCGATGGCGACGAGGCCGTTGTACGTCTGGGCGTTGGAGATGGCGGAGCGCTTCGCCGAGAGCCCGCCCCCGTTGCCGTGGAGCACGCGCGCCGCTGGGATCTCATCGTTGATGGCCGTTCCGCCCTGGGTGATTCCCACCACGAAGTACGTCTTCTGCGTGGGGCTGTCATAGGTCGCGAGGTAGCCGTAGCTTCCGCTGTTCCCCGGGATTTTGAACACCTTCGAACCGAGGCCGCAGGACCAGAAGCCATCGGTGAAGGCCGAGTCCAGCACGCGCACGTTGAACGTGGTGGCGTTGTTCTTCTCATAGAGCAGGCGGACGTTGCTGCCGTCGTAGTAGCCGGTCACGTTACGGATGTCCGTCTCGGCCCCGGCGACGGTCGTCGAGCCCGCGGAAGCGAAGGAGGCGCGGACCACCGAGAGGTAGCGGACGCCGTTGGTGGAGTCAGCGATCGCCACCTGGACGTTGGTGGCGTTCCAGTCCTGGTTCAGCCAGCCACAGCAGCGGTCAGCGAGCGAACCCGCGAAGCTGGTGGTGGTCGTCGCGGTGTCCGTGGCGGGGTTCCAATCGATGGCCTTCACGTCGGGGACGGTCGAATGGTAGGCCACCGCCACGCGGGTCACGTCGGCGCGAGCCTGGACGTCGTAGCTCTGGTTCGCGTGGGCGTTGGTCGCCACGTTGACCGTGCTCGCAACGGTGAGGGCCGCGGATCCCGCGGTGTCGACCTTCTTGACGGTGATGGTGTTGGTGCCGCTGAAGTAGAACACCATCAGGAGCGTGCCGATCGAGATGCACTTGGGCTTCTGCCCGGTGATTCGCTGCTGGTCCATCAGCACAGCGCCGGTGGCGAGGTCGATGATCCTGAACGCGAACGTGGAGCCGCCGTTGAAGCTGTCTTCCCATGCCTCCATGGCGTAGGAGCCGTTGACCGCCACGTCCGGAATGGTCTGGGCGTACTCGTTGCTGTACACCTCGCGGATGGCCGGGCGGCAGTCGAGGTAGCTGGTCCTCGAGGTCCACAGGCTCCTGGTGCTGGACAGCTCCTGGCAGTTGATGATCCCAGCGCCGTTGAAGTCGAGCAGCAGGTCTCCGACGGTCCCCAAGATTCGGTTGCTGGTGCTCGACAGGGCGGCAAGGGCCGTCGCCCCCGCGCGTTTCTGGATGGCACCGCCCTTCTTGCGGACCATGTTCTCGAGCAGGATGAGCGCCCCGAGCGGCAGACTCCGCAGGTCGGTGAGCGTGTCCAGCTTGCCGATTGGGATCGCAAGGTCTTGCTGCTGGAGGCTCACGCGGAATACCTCCGGGCGAGGGCGGGAATGGGGGCCGCGACGATGTTGGCCGAGCCGGCGGGGAAGGTCCCCGGCAGGGCCGCGTAGGCCTGGGCGTTCTGCAGCCCGCAGATGGACGTGGCTCCGAGGGCGTTGTCTGTGCCGAGCAGAGGCGCGACACCGCCCACAGCCAGGCACTGCACCGAAATGGCTGCGGAGTTGTGCAGGACGATCCAGTAGAGCGCTCCCGGGGCGAGCGGCAGAGACAGGGTCGCGGTCTTCACGCCGGTTGCCCCGGTGCCGATGTCGCCGGAGTCGAACAGCAGCGAGCCGGGGTAGGGGTTGTCCGTCCCGCCGACGTTGTCGTAGAGGCCGACCTTGGCGTTCGAGGCCGCCACCAGCGCGGTCACGTTGAAGCCGAGCCGATCGATGCGCGCCAGCCGCTTGGGGGCGATGAAGGGCATGGCGTAGAGCTGGGCCGCGGTCAGCGCAGCCCCCGCGAGCGCGGCGTTTCCGCCCTGGTTGGCCCAGTACCAGGTCTCCGCGCCATTCGGGGCGGCTTGGGAGCGGACGTGGTCGCTTTCGCTCGAGCCGATGAGATGGACGCCCCAGCCACTCATCCCGTCGGAGATCAGGAGCACCGAGTGCCCCCGCTCGACCCCCAGCTCCTTGCCAGTCGGCGAAGCACTGATGACGTCCCCGGCGTTGGTCCGGACCATGAGCCGGGCCGCGCCTTGGTTCACGACCACGGCCAGGATGGAGACCCCAGCCCCGAGAGCGTTCGCCGGGGGGAGGGTCACGCTCTTGGTAGTCCGGCCCGTCCACACCACGACGCTCTGGTGGGCCTTCAGCGTGACGTCGGAGCGGGAGGTGATGGCGCCCGCGGCGAGCTGGCCGCCGGTCAGCGGGACGCGCTTCTTGTCCCTGTCCCTGTCGGCGTCCAGGTCGTTGAGGGCAACATCAACCTCAGAGACGCCGGTCCTGTTGAACCCCATCTCAGATCCATCGCCCCCGGCGGGTGCGGAACCTCGGGGGCATGTTCTCCCGCACGTCGGGGATGATCCGACTGCGCCCCGTGCGATTGCCCCCCATGACGTCCAGGCGCTGGGCGAGCTCGTCGGCGAAGCCCTTGAATGCGCTCTCCGGCAGGTCGTCCTTGGCGCGAAGGCGCTTGCAACAGACGTCGATCACGTACTGCCTGACCCCGCCGTTGACCGGGTCCACCAGCACATCGGCGTCGTTCGCCAGCGGAGTGGTCTGCGGGATGTACCAGACCTGGTAGTCCCCGGGAGCGGACGTCGTGGGCTCGACGTAGATCACGTCCCCGATGAACATGAACCCCAGGAGCCCGCTGTCGAAGGACCCCGACTCCTCCAGGGTCATCGGCATGATCTGGCGGTAGATGCTGTCCACCAGGCTCTTCCGCTGGAGCATGCGGAGCTTGTAGAAGCTGGTCCGCAGAATCTGACCGGACCCCGGGGCCGAGTCCACCAGCAAGGTGAATGTGTTGCCGCTCGCGATGGTGAAGGTACTGACGGTGACCTGGTAGTCCTGCCACTTCGACAGGATGATGTCCCACGCGGCCAGGTAGGCGGCCCCCACCATGTTGTGGAGGCCGGTCGTGCCCAACCAGTTCGTGCCCGGCTCGTCGAGCGCGTACTGGATGTCCGTCTCTACCTGCAGCCGCGTGGGCACGGCTCACTCCCCGTCGTCGCTGTCGTCTTCGCTGTCCTCTTCCGCGCTGTCATCGTGCGCGTGGGCCTCGGCCATGCGGCAGAAGGCCTCGTACACCCCGGCGGCGTCGCCGGACTTCTGGGCGTCGATGAAGTCCTGGGCGGCTTCCTCGCCGGCCTTGCGAGCCGCCGAGTCGTCGCTCTCTTCCTCGTCGCCGCCCGAGCCGCCCTTACCCTTCTCCTTCATGTAGTCGTCGAAGGCGGTGTCGGCCATGCCGCCCTTGGGCTTGGGCTTCCCCATCCCAATGACGATCGCGAGCCCCGGCTTCCCCATGGGTCACCGAGAGAGCAGGGAGTCCGCGAAGGTCAGCTCGAAGAAGATCAGCGAGCCGTCGGTCACATCGTCCACGACGCCCGTGTCGTCGATGAAGGCGATGTCCACCGTCCCGTTGGCCATGGAGAAGGCCGAGAGCAGGGACGCCACGCCCTTGCCGGCGACCCACGAGGCCGAGGCCTTGTTGGCGATGGCCTGGGCCATGATGAGCGACTGATACGTGTTCTCGAGCGTGAGCCGGTAGAGACCGGCCGACGTGCGAGCAACGGTGAACCCGTTGCAGTTGGTCGACGCGGCGGAGTCGATGGCCCCGGCGGTCGTGGTGGTGATGAAGCCAAAGAGCTTGACCACCTTGCGGTGACTGAAGCCCTTGGCCTGGTGAAGAATCTTGTTCGCCATGATTGCGTCCTCTTTTGGATTGGGAGCAACCGCGGCGGCCCGGTTTCCCGGACCGCCACAGTCGCAAGGTCAATCAGGTGAACTTGATGACCATGTTCTGCCCCGGGTCCTGGCAGACCAGCTGGCCGTGGCAGACGTACCGCCACTCCAGGCCGGAGTTGTCCTCGATGTCGCGGCCGGCCTCGCCGTCTCGGCCGTTGGCCAGGAGGTCGTTCTGGATGGTTTCGCCCGCGGTCTGCAGCTCCCAGGTGTCCAGGTTGAGGGCGTAGGCGCGCTTCGGGGGGCAGTCGGGCTCGCGGATGATCTTGATCGGCTGGCCGAGGCCAGCGTCGATGGAGAAGCCCGAGTAGCCGATGCCGCCTTCCCAGCTGGCCAGCTTCGCGGGGGCATAGCCCTTGCGGCCCTCGAGCGCGATGAGCAGGTCGCTGTAGATGCCGGGGGCGACGAAGACGGTGTCCACCTCGGCCTCCTGGTCGCCGCAGACCGCGAGAGCGCGCAGGAGGATCTCCTCCACCGGACCAGCCTGGGTGCCGGAGGCGGGGAAGCGCAGGCCGGCCAGGCGCTGGACCCAGACCGAGCGGTTGAGGGCGTTGGTGCCGAAAGAGTCGCTGGAGGTGGGAGCGGTGTCCGGGATCCAAGCCGCGAGGCCCGTGGGCATCAGGCGGCTGGGGGTCGCGGAGTTCTGCCGGTCGCCCTTGTTGAACACGAAGTCGCCGATGGCGATGCCCGTGATCGAGGTACCGAGGTCGGTGCCGGCGTCCGTGGTGATGAGGCCCGAGTCCTGGTCGATGCCGGTGACCGAGACGAAGGCGCCCGCGTTGCGGAGGGTGTTGCCGGCGAGAGAGCTGGAGAACACCAGCTGGTCGCCGATCTTGAAGAAGCGCGCGTCGGTGACGTTCGTCAGGTTGAAGAACTTGTTCGTGTTGACGAAGGTCGAGTCGATCACTCCCTTCTCGCCGTAGCCCGCGCGGAACAGGCCGCGAGCCGTGCGACGGGCGAGGACCTTCTGGGCCTTCTCCGTCTCCTCGGCCGCCTTCTGCAGCGCCAGCTCGGGGGTCCGTCGGCTGAGACGGATCACGCTGTTGCGGACGCGGGCGATCTGGAAGTTCTCGAACCAGTCGAGGACCACCTGCTTCTTGAAGGAGCCGCTGTTCTTGGCGACGGTCTGCGCGTCGCTGAAGGTCGCGGAACCCTCCGGCCCGTCGTCCACGTCGAAGGCAACGACGCACTCCTTGCCTCCGGCGTTGGTGTTCTTGCGAACGGCGCCGAAGAAGGGGTGCTTGGAAAAGCGGGTGTAGTCCTTGCGCTTCTGAGTCCAGTACTGCTTGAGGAATGCGTTGAAATCGGTGTTGGAAACCATGGCCGGTCACTCCCGGCCGTCGTCGTCCGCGCGTGGACGCGCCTGCTCGCTAGAACCTGTGCGCGAGGTGAGGCAACGCCTTCCGCGCAGCCGCCAGAACGGCCGCTTCGTCGGTCCGCACGTCGTCCTCGTCCTCGTCGGGCTCGGTGACGGCGCTCGCGGTACCGCGGGTGCTCAAAGTCGGCTGTGGTTCTCCGCCGTTTGGTTTCTTGTCGTTCGGCTTGGCCGGCTTCTTCGTGTCCCCGGCCGGGGACTGCCCCTTCAGCTTCTGGAGCACAGGCAGCGCCTGTTTCTGGATGCGATCGAGCGCCTCCGCGGGAGGAATGACCTCCCCGGTGGCCTGCAAAACCTTGAGGGTGAGCGCCACCGCCGCGCGGGTGATGGTGGTGCCCCCGGAAATCTTCGCGGGCGAGCCCCCGCCGTAGTCCACGACGTCCTCGCCTCGGTCGAGCCCCAGCGCGGGAAGGATCTCATCCAGCTCCCGAGCGGCGGCGTACTTCTCCGCGTTGGCCGCGTCGGTGAGGGCCGCGAAGGTCCGGTCGACGGTGCTCTTCACGGCCGCGGTGAACTTCTCGGCGCTCGCCTTCTCGTCGGCCTCCGCCTGGGCCTGGGCGCGCTTGGCGGCCTCGGCGGCAGAGACCTTCTCGCGCTCGGCCTGCTCCTCTCGAATCTTGGCCAGCGCGGCGTCGGTCGCCCGCTGTTGGATCTCCTCCACCGTGGGGGGCTTGCCGTCCTCCGCCACCATGTGAGCGAGGTCCACGGCCGACACGCCGAAGTTGGACATCAGTGCCTTGAAGTCCTTCTTCGTCAGCGCCTCGCGGAGCGGGGCGAGCTCGTCGGACAGCGCCTTCGCGTCGGCCAGGGCCTTCTCGGCCTTCGCCTTCTCCGCCGCGGACTCGGCGCGCGCCTTCTCCACCTCGGACTTCGCCTCGGCCTTGGCCTTGTCGATGGCCGCGCGGGCCTTGCGCTGCGACTCGAGCGCGTCCCAGGCCTTCGGCTTGGGCTCCTCGGCCGGCTTCTCCTCGGGCTTCGCCTTGGCGTCGGCCTTCGCGCCCGGCTTGGCCGCCGCGGGCTCGCCATCGTCCTTGCCCTCCTTCACCGCCGCCACCTCGGCCATCCGGCGCGCCTCGCCCCTCGTCAGCGGCTGCTCCGTCCCCGGCCGGTCCATCGGCCCGGGGGCCATGGCCGCCAGGGCGGCTTCGACGATGCTGGGGGCTGCCTCGGTCTGCGCGGGCGCGGCTTGGTCGCTCATCTGCCCATGACCGCGGCTGCCCCTTGGGTAAGGGCGCTTACAGTTCTCGCGGAATATCCGGCCGAACGACCGTGAAATCCCGCGTTATGCGCCCTTGAGCCAGTCCACCAGGCGCTGCCACCAGGACTGGACGGCTGCGACGTCCACGGCGGTGTCGACGCCGGTGATCTCCTCGCCGGCCAACGTGCGGAACAGCCGGGCCAGGGAGGCCATCTCCCGGCGCATGTCCTCGTGTCCCGCCATGCGGTGAGCGTTGGCCAGCACCTCGACGATGTGGGCCGCCTTGAGGAGGCCCTCCACCATCACGCGGCCGCCTGCCCGGGTTGGGCGACTTCGGTGCCCGGGGCGGCCTGAAGCTGCGTCTGGAGCTGCTGTTGCTGCCCCTGGGCGTTGTCGTTCGAGGCGATCATCTCCGCGCACTCGTCGATGAAGCGCGAGAGGCGCAGAAGGACGGGCTCGGGGGCGTCGTCCATCTTCTCCTGCAGGTAGCTCTGGATGGCGAGTGTCTGGGCCACCCTGAGGTCGCCGTACGCATCGGGGGCCTCGTAGCGATCGTCTTCGACCATGATCTCGATGGCCTTCCCGGTCAGCTCGATGGCCGAGGTGATGAGGTCGGCCGCGCTGCCAGTGTCGGGCATCTCCAGCAGCTGGAAGAACCGGGCGCGGTCGATGGCCCCGAGCTGCCACATCTCGACGGCGAACTGCTTGCGGCCCATGGGCGTGCTCGGCAGCGCGTTCACGGCGTCCGCGCGGAGCATGTACTTGTCGCGCTCCATGTTCACGCCCTTCTTGCCGTCCCACTGGATGCTATGGAACGTGTCTCGCCGGCCGGGGACCTGCACAATCACCTTGCGGTTGCGCTCGGCCAGGTCGTCGGCGGCCTCCACACAGCGCTCGAAGACGTCGCAGTGGAACTCCTCCCACTGCTTGCCCTTGGGATTGAGCCGCATGTCTTCGCGGTCGAGCAGCTCACGGAGGGCGACGGCGCTGGAGATCCCCTCGGGCTTCGCCGCGGTCGCGCTCAACATGCTGATGCCCGTGACCTCGAACGAGTGCTTCCACCAGAAGTCGCGCTCGTTGTACAGCTCGACGCTCACGCCCTTGCCCGCCTCGTAGCGGACGGCCTGTTGTGGGTCGCCGGTCACCTCGATGAGCTCGCCGAAGGCGTTGGTCCAGGTGTCGATGTTGATCGTGTTCGCCTTGTAGAAGACCTTGGGCACGCACATCAGCCGTTGGCCGGTATCGATGCACTCCAGAAGCTCATTGAGCCGAATCTGGATGGGCACCAGCTCCTCGGCGAGCGATCGGCCGATGAGCCCCGTCGGCAGCCGGGTCCAGGGCAGGAACGCCATGGGGAAGTTCCTGCGGGTCCAGGGGGCGCCGTCCCGCTCGCTGTCGAACAGGGTCGCGGCCTCGTCGTCCTGGCCGGGGATGGCGATGAGGTGGTAGCCGTCCTCGCTCGCCTTCGTGGTCGGGAGGTGCCACGCCTCGTAGACGGGCACCATGTCCGCGATGGCGGAGAGCGAGTACTCGCGCGGGTCTGCCCCAGCTGCTCGAACGATCGCCAGACGCCGCCGCTCCTTCAGGTCCTTGCCCTTGGCCTTGTCCACCCACTGCTCGAGCAGCAGCTGGCGATGGACGAAGCGCTTGCGGTACAGAGTGCGGAGGCTGCGGAGGCCCTGGATTGCCTCGGTCTCGTCGTAAATCAGCTCGTCGGGCAGCACGCGCTCGATCACCACGTCGCCCTCGTCGTCCTTGGTGTCGTCGCCGTACACCTGGACCACGCCTGAGCCAAACAACGTAGCCTCGGCGCCCACCTGCCGCGACTCCCCCGCCCAGCGATTGAGGTACCACAGCCCGTCGGCGAAGCGGGTGAGCTTCTTCGCCCGCTGCTTCAGCGACCAGTCGCCGGCCTGGGTGGAGCATTGAATCCGCGGCGTCTTCCAGAGCTTCGCGGCCACCGTGTCCACGCACGACTGGATGACGTTCATCGTGAGGTACACCCCGGCGTCGTACGTCCGCACGGCCACGCCGCAGTCGTAGATGCTCTGGAGGTCCCGGTTGGCATAGAGCTTGAGGTGCCGCAGGGACATCCGTCGACGGGACTGGTGGTCTGACGAGGATTCGATCGACTGCGCGATGGCGATGGCGTCGCGGCCCGGCTGTTCGCTCTTCCACCACAGCCGCTTCGACGGCTCCCCGTATGGGATAATCATGTCGGTGATGGACATCGATCAGGACTCCTTGGGCGGCTGGCCGTGGATGCGCACGTGGCGCAGGGCCGCGGCGTCCAGCTCATCGTCGGTGAGGGGCGTGGGCCGACGCGGGACGGGCGCCGTGGGCTCCTCGGGGTTGCGCGCGGCTGCGGGCTCGGGAGCCAGCACGAACTTGCACGCGTTCTCCTTCGGCCAGCCCGGCACCCAGCCGTCCCAATGGGTCGCGCCGCCCCTGCGGAGGGCGGCCATGAGGGCCTCGAGGGCGGCCAGTTCGGCGCTCATCTGTCCTCCAGGACGTTGCGGAACTCGGCGGCTTTGTCGCGGCGGCCGAGGTCGAACCCGCATCGAGCCGCGCGCACGATGTTGTCGGCCTGCTCGGCTGTCAGGGTTCCATCGACGTAGAACAGGAAATTCTCGTGCTCGTCCATGAATTGCGTGCAGCTGCCGTGGAGAGCGGGAAGAACCCGCCAGAACCCGATCGGGCGCACGCCGGTGGCGATGGCGTCGGGGTAGCGGCGCTCTCTCATCGGGCCTCCCACGCGCTCAGACGCTCCCACGACGGCGGCAGCGTGACCGCGGTGACGTGACTCGCGACCCCGGCACAGACGCGCTCCTGGATGGGGTCGGGCTCCCCGAAGCAGATGTGGGGACGCCGAGCGCCACAGTGGGGGCAGCTACCGGCAGCGCGGTCCTCGGCCAGCCGGGCCTGTCGCCGCCGCAGCTCGCGATCGACGTTCCTCGTGCGCTCCCGGCGCAGCCATGTGCGAAGGGCACTCATCCGCAGGTCTCCGGGTTGTCGAGTTCCTCCGACCGGGGCCACGTCCCGTCGCCGGTGAGGAACAGCGAGAGCCGCTGCTCCAGGGTGAGCCATCTGTCCTGCACCTCGCGCGGGGCCGAGCTGGGCTTCACGTTGCGCCCGTTGCGCTCGAGGAGCTGGATGGTGATGCCGGGCTTGGCCTCGTACCAGGTGAGGACGTAGCCGCCGGTAAGATCCTCGCGGTGGAGAGCGCGGCGAATGGCGTCGGCGCTCATCCCCAGCCTCCGATCTTCCCCAGCGGAGCCTTCGGCTTGCGCTCCTTGTTCCGGCGCTGCTGCGCATACCCGATGGCCACGGCCTGGCGGGGGTTCTTGCCCGCGGCGATTTCCCGCTGGATATTGGCCTCGCGGGCCTTGTCGCTCTTGCCCTTGCTCAACGGCATGCAGCCTCCACGATCAGGTTCGGACCCAGCCCCTGGAAGCCGCGAAGGCCGGGCATGGCAGTCAGAGCAGCGCAGATGCGCTCCTGGGCCGCATCGGGCGCGCCGAAGCAGAGGTGCGGGCCGCGAGAGCCGCACTCCTGGCATCCACCGGTGTCCCGCAGGCCCTGGCGGAAGGCAGCTCGCGCAGCGGCGGCGGTGTCCACCTCGCGCGTGCGCTCTTCGCGGAGCCAGCGGCGAAGGGCGCTCATGCGGCCACCTGCCGGCGCGGCTTGATCATCGAGAGGAACGGGCTGCGCCCTCGCCCAGCGCCGAAGTTCACCGACACGATCTCCGGCGGGTAGTGCGCCCACAAGAACTCGGTGAACGTGAAGACCACGCCCAGCTTCTTCAGCTCCTTGCAGATGGCGCCGGTCCCGCGCTGCTCGCGGACCGCGGCCTTGTACCAGTCGAACGCGGCCGCGCGCAGGGCCGGCCCGCGGAGGCCACGCAGGATGAGCACGAAGGCGGAGCGGTGGGCGCGCCTCATGTCTGGGCCTCCATGTGAAGTTCTCGGGCGCCGCAGGCGCATGGCCACCCAAAGGCGTCTCGATGGTCGGCCCGGCGGCCAATGCGCCCCCGCCTCCGCACGCGCTTGAGCCCGAGCCCCTTGCAGATGGCGGCCACCCGCTTGCGGACCATGGCGTCCGTGGGCTCGCCGACGGGATAGAGCTGGCGGACGAGGCGTCGCTGCATGCGTGCGTGCGCGACATCTAGCTCCAGGGCCATCTCTCTGGTGAAGCCGGCGGGTGCGTAAGGCTCCAGCCATGCGGCGAGGCCACCGAGGGGGCGCTTGAGTAGGCGGGGCTCGATCATGGCGCCTTCTCCGCCCCGCGGTATCCCCGGAAGCCCTTGCGTCCTCGCGGCTCGCGAGGAAAGCAGATCGGGCAGGACATGTCCGGCGGCACGCCGGGGATGGCAGGACAGAAGTGGCCCAAGTTGGGCATGGGAACGCCCAGGAACGTGGCCGCCTTCTTGAAGCGCAGCTTGAGCTTGCTCACGGCCGGTCCGCCTCGTCGAGGGAGTGGGGCGGCTGGGTCATCCAGGCGGCGATCGGCCCCACGCGCTCGAACTCTTCGCGCGCCACGGGCGCCCACTCGGCCATGGTCTCGCGGACGACGGCCTCGAAGGCCTCGCGCCTGGGGTTCTCGCCCTCCAGCGCCCCCATGTTCCCGAAGCAGCTCACCGCGGGGCCTCGCTGAGCGTGATAGTCCCCGCCTGGCGATCGATCTTCGTCACTGTCACGCGCGCGCCGCTGTCACCTTGCGCGGCCAGCTCCGCGCAGTGGGGGCAGTCGGACGCCAGCCGCATCGAATACACGCAGAAGGCCTGCCCGATGCGGAATCGCCTCAGTGGCTTGGTCATGTCCGGGTTGAGGTCTTGCCGTAGCCGCTCAACGACCTTCTGCAGCTCGTGCGCGATGGCCTCCGACGTGGCCACGCCACCCCCGAACCGGCACACGGCATACCTCGTGCCCAGCGCCCCGTGGCCGGTCACCATCACCTGCACCACCACGCCGCTCGGTCCGGGACGCAGATCCACCGAGGCCTCCCATGCCTCGGGCAGCGACAGCGCCTCGACCTGCCGCCTTACCTCGGCCTCCAGTAAGCTCACGCTGCCCCTCCCGCGCGCTCCGCCCGCAGCGCCGTCTTCCACGCGTTCCCCAGCTCGCGGACCTGCCGCTGGGTGAAGAACCGCACCTTCTCCCCGTTGCGCATCACCTGGATGCCGTGGGGCGGCCACCGAAGGTCGTGCGTCGCCGGGTCGAAGCCCAGCGCCCGCAGCAGTGCCGCCTCCTTGGGGTCGGCGCCTCGACCGGCGGCGGTCGTGGGCGGCAGCAGTTCCACCTCCAGCCACCCCCGCGGGTCGACCGAGGCCACCCGGACGCGCTCCTCGCGCTGGCCGACGGGCAGGGTCATCTCCAGGCCCACCCGGGCCGTGGAGGCCGCATCGGGGCCGACGAAGACGCGCCTCACCCGACCGCGGCGCCGCCGCCGGGACAGCACGGCGGCGCCAGCGATCAGGGAGAGGGCCAGGAGGGCGACAACGAGGGGGGCGATGGTGGGGACCATTCGCCCTAGACCGAGCCTGCCCCCTTTCAGCGCTGCGTTACCGCCGGTGCTCCTTGCGCCACTGCCTCAGCAGGGCGCGGATGTGGGCGGCGAGGGACATGGAACGAGCGGCGGCGTCGGCCTGGGCCTGCGCCAGCTCCTCAGCGGGGATGGCCAGGATGAAGCGGGGGCCGCGGCGGAGGGCCTTGGGGTCGCGGGGGCGGGCCAACTTACTCGACCCTCGAGTGCGTGAAGCAGGCGCCGTCGTCCTCGGCCGCTTCGCAGTCCTCGCAGCCGTAGCAGTAGACCTCGCCGTGGTTGTGGCAGACGCACAGATCGCCGCCGCACATGCACTCGACGACGCCGAGTCCTCCGCAGGAGCCGGACACCGGCGAGAAAGCCGCGTTCTTCATGCCGCAAGACTTACAGGTCATCGTCATCCCTCCCATCGTCGTACTCGTTGTCCGGGTCGTCGTAGCACTCGCAGCGCACCCAGCAATCGCCCCTGCAGAGCTTGGCCATCTGCCGGGCGCGGCGCGCGTCTGGAGAGTCGTCGATCTCCAGTTCCGCGGGGTCGATGGTCATGGCTTCTCCACCGACTCCAGCGCGCGGAGGGCGTCGCGCAGGCGCATCTCGATGCGGCGGCCACCGCGCTCCAGATCGGCGCGCCTCCTCCGCGGCGATGTCCCAAGGGTCGCCGTATACCCACTTCACTCCACAGTCAATTGCAGCCGATTTCAATTTCCGGTAAATGCCGCGGGCGACATCGTCGCCAGTGCGTGCCCGCTCAAAGAGCCCGTCGCGCTTGCCGCCCGTGCCGGCGGCCATGAGCCAACCGATCTCCACCAGCGTGAGCACCACCTGGATCTCGTCGGCCATCACTTGCCCTCGTTGAGCGCCAGCTTGCGGCCCACGACGAAGACCGGCATGGCCATATCGTCCCACCGCACGAAGTAGCCGTATTCCGTGCGCCCCTCGAAGTCCAGCGGCCCCAGGGATCCCAGCACAGTGGCCAGCGCGCCCAGCGGGTGCACGTCGCCCGGGTCGCCCGTTACCTTGTGCACGCGCGAGCCGTTGGGCCACGCACCAGGCGCCTGGTCAGTCGTGAACATGATGTGCCGGGGGATGGGCCGGCCCGCGCGCAGCTGGGCCAGCGTCAACGTCTCCACCGGGGCGCCCCGACGTTTGTTCATGTCCGCCCGGCTGCAACTTGCCAGAGCGGTGGGAGGCTGGCAAGCCCCCGGGCTCAGCGGCTGCAGCTGGGGCAGGCGCCGCGGGAATTGAGGAAGCGGCCGCACGCCGGGCAGGTGCCCAGGTTGCGCGCGCGGCGGGCGGCCACCGCCTCCAGGGCGCGCAGGGGAGCGGCCGGCGACGGGCCGCGGTCCGGCTCCATGCGCCCGTCGCACGGGTGGGCGAAGCTCTTGTCCGTGCTGCCGCACGGGCCGGGCTGCTTCGGCGTCGCGGTGATCAGGCGGCGCCGGCACTTGGAGCAGCGCCAGCGGCGCTGACCGTAGCCGCCGCTCACAGCCCCCTCAGCGAGCGCAGCCAGGCGCGGCCAAAACGCGAGGCCTCGGCGCGGTCCTGGTACCAGTCCGAGAAGGTGACCAGCCCGCCGTCGGGCGAGCGGATCTCCGTGCGCCACCGCTGCGTCACCTGATCGAAGACGTAGTCCAGCCCCTGGCAGCAGGACAGCCGGGGCTCGATCGCGCCCAGCTCCACCGCGCGATCGCGGCACCACCTGCAGGCCAGCACGTGGCGCACGGCCGTGAGGTCGTCGGGATGGTGATCGCAGGCCCGGCACGCCTCGATGATCTCGTCGGCGTTCACCAGGAAGCCCGGGCAGCCGGGCGCGCAGGGAAGCGCCGGCGCGGCCGTGCAGTTCATGGCGCGGCCACGGGCCAGGCGACGTCGCCGTCGGCGACCACCGCCGCCTGGGCGGCCGTGATCGGAGAGTCGTCGATCTCCAGTTCCGCGGGGTCGATGGTCATGGCTTCTCCACCGACTCCAGCGCGCGGAGGGCGTCGCGCAGGCGCATCTCGATGCGGCGGCCACCGCGCTCCAGCGCTTCGGCCAGGCACGCGCGCGCCCTGGTGTCGTCGCCCCGTTGCATGGCCTGGTTGGCCTCCTCGGCCAGCCGCCCCACGAAGTCGGCGTCGGAGTAGGCGTCGAAGACGTAGCTGGCGGCAACGTCGCGCTTCATCAGCCCACCACCAGCACATACTCGTCGCCGTTCCACCGGATGAGCTTGCGACGCTCGGCCGCTGCCCACAGGGAGGCGTCCGCCCACACGTGAACGCCGGCCTTCATGCCGGCCACCAGCTGCGCCACCGTCCGCGCCACCTTGCCTCGCTTCGTCGTGTTCATGCATCCGTTATATCACGAAACTCGTATCGTGCTATCACAATCGACCGCCGCAGTGCTCACGCCAGCAGCTTCCCCGCCTTTCCCCGCTGGCGCTGCTGGGCCTGATGGGCGGCCATCCTGGCGGCCATGCGGGCGCGGCGCTCGGCGTCCTCACGGGCGATGGGCTCCTCAGGGAGCGGCGGCGGGGGGGTCTGCAGGTAGCCCAGGCAGGCGCGGAAGGCGTAGAGCGCGGCGTCCGTGACGTCGCTGTGATAGGCCAGCTCGTCTACCTTGAGCGTGCCTCGGGCGCGGGCGTCGATGTCCCACTGGACGAGTCCGCAATCTTCGGCGAACCGCGAACCCCTGAGCGCCTGGAAGCGGCCGGTGCGGAGGGCGTCGTTCAGCAGCTCGATGTGCTCGAGCTTGCGGGTCTTTTCCGCGGCCGCGCAGGGGATGCGCCACCGGTCCTGCAGCTCCTCGATGATCTTCCGCCCGAGACCGCCCGAGTCCACCCACGTGTCGATCGGCTTGTACTTCGCCCAAGCCCTCGCCACCTTGTCCCCCAGCGCGGTTAGGCCCTGCCTGGGGGTCACATCCTCCTCCACCAGGTAAACCGTGCGGCTGGCCGGTGACCAGCCCAGCACCACGATGGCGTCGGCGTCCTCGAAGCCGAGGTCCACGCCCATGACGTAGGAGGCGCGCGGGCCGAGTTCGGGGATGGCGTCGAGGCCGTTCTTCGCCGGGTCCCACTTGAACACCAGGACGTCGTGGTCGGTGGCCCAGATGCCGCAGTACTCGCGCAGAAAGGTCGGGTGCTCCTTCGTCCAGCCGTGCTCCTCGAGGATGTCCCGCTCGATTTGCTCGATGGTCTTGCCCATGGCGAAGGCGGGGAGCTTCGTGTTCTCCCGCCACGTCCACTTGTGCTGCTCCCACTTCGAGGACAGCGTCCCCTCGCAGACGTCGTAGAAGTAGCCCGACGGCGTGGCCCCGGGAGTCCCGGCGACCACCAGCGACCCGCCGTAGTCCATCAGCGCCGGGCTGATCACGTCCTTCATCAGCGGCTGGCGCACCCGCTCGGGCATCGACTGGATTTCGTCGACCACGTAGAGCTTGCCGGGAGTCCCGCGCAGGCTCTCTATGACCCCTGCATCTTTAGCCCCCGCCAGGTAGATGTGCACGTCGCTGCCGAGCTTGGGGAAGCTCATGTACGCCTCGGTCTCGTCGGGCTTGCCGCCGAGGTCGTGCTCCCGGTTCAGCCGCTTGAGACCGCCCCAGATGATTCGCCGGGCGGCCTTGTGGGTGTTGGTGATGTAAAAAACGTTGGTGAACGGCGGGGTTCTGGCGGCCTCCAATAGGATGGCCTCGATGCTCTTGCTCTTGCCGGCGCGGCGGCTACAGCACAGGACGCGGCGGGTGCGGGGGCTCGAAACGGCTGCGAGCTGCTGTGGGAAGCCCGAGCAGTAGTCCTCGACGCGGAATGGAGGGGTCCGCTTCTCCTCTCGGGGAGCGCTGAGGAAGCCCTGGACGAGCCGGGGGGTGCGCACGCACGGTCACCTCAGATGTCCTGCGCGCATTCGTGCTG
>Ga0247665_1000039_pt1 | contig 17203 bp, 22 predicted proteins | sample CNK06_metaG_FD_182716 | JGI IMG/M metagenome (GOLD analysis project Ga0247665, IMG submission 182716) | Soil microbial communities from Purdue University Martell Research Forest, Indiana, United States - CNK06 | ecosystem: Environmental > Terrestrial > Soil > Temperate forest > Bulk soil... | reverse complement strand
CGTGGAACATTACCGATCCCGCCCTGGTCGCGTCGGGTGGCTATCCAATCGATTGCCGGTCATGCGCGGCGAAGTCGAGGATTCCCCGGAGCCAGATGTGGTGATCCATCGGGAAGCAGCTGAATGACCGATCTCCCATTCCTCCGCGGCGACCGCGTGAAACTAACCGATCGCTACGCTGACGCTCTCAACCGTTCGCTCAAGGCCAAGCTCGACTGGCGTATTCGAAGGGGAGTGGTTTGGCGATGCAGCGCGAGTGATGTGTACATAACCTGGGACGGCCGCGCCACGCTGGATTCAATTCCGATCAAGGGAGTCGAGATATGCATGGAACCTCAATGAGCAAAAATATCCGCCGGACAGGCGTCCCGGCTTCAAAGAAGGGGGTTCCCAATCCTGAATATCCGACGATCGATATCCACGGCTGCCCCACAGCTGAGCGCCTGAGCAAATCAGCCGGCGACTTCTCGCTTGGAGGGGAGGACCGCGGCATCAAGACCTATATCATGCGAGACAGCCCGCTCGACCGCGCGCACAAGAAGGGAATTATCTCCGGCGCCGAGCACTCAGCGCTGCAGAAATACCGTCATCACTGGTATCATGCCGGCCAAGCTCCCACGATCAGCTCGCTTGATCTCGACAGGATATTCTCAGGAGGCCTTGGCGGGCCCGCTGGGATGCCCAAGAGCGAGGGGCAGGTATTTCACCGTCAGCGCTGGCGGGAGGCTCAGGCATGCCTCGGGCTTCGATCCTCGGCCGTTGTGGATCGGTTCGTTTGCCAAGAGCAGAACCTTGAGCTTTGCGGGCAACTGATCGGATGGGCGAACAAGCCGCAGGCCATTGCAGGGGCGGCTGAGCTGGTGAAGGATGCTGGGTACAGACTAGCAAAGCTGTGGGGGATTGGGTGATGGATACCACTGAACGGGTCGCCAGAGCAATTTGGGATAAGCGACGCGAATGTGCGAAGCGCCACGGTATAGACTTGGAAGAATGGGGTGACGGGAGGTTTCCTACTGCCAATCATGTACTGGAAGAAGCCAACGTCGCTATTGACTTGTTAAACCAAATCAACGCAAATGAGGCAGGATCATAATTGCGCCCGCCAGCTTTGATTAGCTCGGCGGGTTTTTCATTGGGGCGAGCATCACCCGGAGAAATGACATGGAAATGGAATCCCAGCAGCAGCAGGCCGAAGTCAAGTCTGAGCCCAAGCCCGAGATCAAATCCGAGCCCAAGCCCGAGCCCAAGCCCGACCCAAAGCCCATTGTCGAAACCAAGGAAGACCATCTCGGCATCATTGCAGAGCTGGCCAGCACGCTCCACAACGTCAGCCCTTCAGGCGCCGAGACCGTTCGTGACAAGATCCTCGAACGCGTTGCCGCCATCCAGGATCCCAAGGCCTATAACGAACGCATGGCTGCAGCGCGCAAGGCTGAGGATGAAGCTGAAGCAGCTCGGGCCAAGGATCGAGCCGCCAACAAGATGCCGGTTCCGGAGAAGGCAAAGGCGTGACTGCTCTATCGAACCCCAAGCACGAGCGGTTCGCACAGGAACTAGCTAAGGGCAAATCGGCTGAGGAGTCGTATGCTTTAGCTGGCTTTAGTCCGAACCGTGGAAATGCCAGCGTACTAAAGCACAAGCAAAACATTTTAGACCGAGTGTCTGAAATCCTCGATGAACGTGAGGCCATTCACGCTCAGGCGACCGCTGAGGCGATTAAAGCCACGGCCCTTACCAAGGCTTGGGTAATAGAAACCCTCATGGAGAACGTCGCCAAGGCCATGCAGGCCAAGGCAATGACGGACGACGAGGGCAACACGATCGGTGAATTTCAGTACCAGGGCAGCGTTGCGAACAAAGCGCTGGAACTTCTCGGTAAGGAAATCGGGATGTTCGTTGACCGATCCATCAATGAGAATGTGAACACCAATTATGTTGTCTCAGGTGAGCCCGTTGACAACGTTGAAGACTGGGAACGGGAGCACGCTCCGAAGCACTAAGCTTGCCTGGTCGCCTCAGAAGGGACCGCAAACCGCGCTCATCAAATGCCCTGCCGATGAAATCTTCTACGGTGGGGCACGGGGCGGCGGCAAGACTGACGGGATGCTCGGCAAGTTCGCCATCAAGGCAGCGAGATACGGCGAGCATTGCGTTGGTGTGTTCTTCCGGCGAACGCGTGAGGATCTGAAGGAGGCAATCGAGCGCTCCAGACAGATCTATAAGCCGCTGGGCGCCGATTGGAGCGAACAGAAGAAGTGGTGGACGTTCCCGAACAAGGCTCGTCTCAAGTTCGAGTATCTCGACAAGGACGCGGACGCAGATAACTATCAGGGTCACAATTATACCGACGTCTTCTTTGAAGAATTGACGCACTGGGCGGATCCAACCCCGGTCAACAAGCTCAGGGCGACGCTTCGATCGGCTACAGGCGTTCCATGCCAGTTTCATGCGACGGGGAATCCAGGCGGGCCCGGTCATCAATGGGTCAAGGCTCGTTACATTACGCCAGCGCCTGAAGGCTGGTCGCTGATTTGGGAGGATTTCACGAATCCTTTCACGGGTGAAGTGGTTCGAAAGAATCGCGTGTTCATCCCCTCGAAGCTCAGTGACAACAAGTATCTTGGCTCAGGCTACGTCGCCAACCTCTATCAGTCCGGCTCAAAGGAGTTGGTCAAGGCGTGGCTTGCCGGCGACTGGGATGTGATCGAGGGTGCGTTCTTCGATTGCTGGGATGCTACCAAGCATGTCGTCAGGCCGTTTGAAGTTCCTGAGGACTGGACGCGATTCAGGTCTGGTGACTGGGGTTCGGCCAAGCCGTTCTCATTCGGTTGGTGGGCTGTAGTAGGCGATAAGTTCAAGCTGGAGAGCGGCCTTTGGCTGCCGCGTGGTTGCATTGTTCGGTATCGTGAGTGGTACGGGATGCAGCCAGGGAAGCCAAATGTCGGGCTTAAGATGCACGCTGACAAGGTGGGCGAACATCTGGCCCTATTGGAAGCTTCCGATCCTAAGCTTGTTGGTGGTGTGCTGGATCCTGCGGCTTTCAGTGAGGATGGCGGTCCACCGATATCGGAGCGGATCAATACTCCGCTGATCAAAGTTAAAAAGGTTCCGTTCCGACCTGCAGACAACAAGCGCGTGCCAGGCCGTGGCGCGATGGGCGGCTGGGATCAGGTCAGAGGCCGACTTGAGGGCGATGACGATGGCCTGCCAATGTTGGTGACGTTCTCAACCTGCGTTGACCTGATACGAACATTACCAGCGCTGCAGCATGATCCGCTGAAGCCTGAAGACGTAGACAGCGACATGGAAGACCACGCGCCGGACGAAACCCGTTACGCTTGCATGTCGAGACCGTGGATCAGGAAGAAGCCCGAGGCTGAGAAGCCCAAGAACCAGTCCGGTTACAAGCGCCTCGATAGCAACGCGACAGAGAGCTTTAAGGCATATTAATGCAGCCAGCCCTTCAATCACCCGAGCCAATGACCTCGGGCGGCGGAACTGCGTCGATTGATGGCGATAAGGACGGCTATCTCTCGGTCGAGAAGCTGAAAAAACAATATTACGATTACCTCGGCGCCAAGTCGGCCGAAGTTGAGGAGATGCGGACATCTCGCCATTATTACCACGGCGACCAATGGACCGAGCAGGAGATTGCCGTCCTGCAGCGCCGTAAGCAGCCTGTCGTCACATCCAACCGCATTGAGCGCAAGATCAACGCTGTTGTTGGCATTGTCGAGAAGCTGAGACAAGATCCCAAGGCATTCGCCCGCACGCCGCAGCACGAAGCCGGCGCTGATGTGGCCACGGCCGTTATGCGGTTTGTGCTGGACCGGAACAACTGGAACAGCAAGTCATCCCGCAACGCAAGATTAGGAGCTATAGATGGAATCGCAGGAGTCGAATTCGATCTCGAAGCCGGGGATCACGGTGACCCTGACCTCGGCCTCCATATCGTCTACGCTGATACCTTCTTTTATGATCCGCGCAGTTTTGATGAAGGTTTTACCGATGCTCGATACATGGGAATCGCAAAATGGGTTGACGTTGACCAAGCCAAAGAACTGATTCCGGAAAAAGCATCCGAGATTGACGACCTGATGGAGACAGGGTCGGACCTGACCACATCGGCCGATCAGGACCGGGAACGGGTCTGGGTCAATACCTCACTGAAGCGGCTCCGACTGGTGGATCACTGGTATATCCACAAGGGCAAATGGTGCTGGACGCTCTACATCGGCAATACCGTCATGATGCAGGGCCAAAGCCCTTTCCACGATGAGAAGGGCAAGACGTTCCCGCGGTTCCTGATGTTCTCGGCGAATGTGGACCACGACGGCGATCGGTACGGTTTCATTCGGAACCTGAAGTCAGCCCAAGACGAGATCAACATGCGCCGGTCCAAGGCGCTGCATCTGCTCAACAGCCGTCGTGTCATCTCAGAGAAGGGCGCGGTTGACGACATCGAGACTGCCAGAAGGGAATGGGCCAAGCCGGACGGCTGGGTTGAGACCAACCCGGGCCTGAAGATGGAGCCCGACGATGCAGCGTCCAAGGCTGACTTCCAGGGGCAGCTTGAAATGCTCCAGGAGGCCAAGGGCGAGATCGAGAATTTCGGACCTAATCCTGCCTTGATCGGGCAGGGATTGGAGGACTCGTCAGGGCGGGCTATTGCTCTACTCCAGCAAGCCGGCATGGCCGAGCTTGGCCCGTACCTGTCGGCCTACAAGAACTGGAAAATCAGGGTCTACCGCTGCATCTGGAATATCATCACGGAACACTGGAAGGCCGAGCGCTGGATCCGGGTTACGGACGATCAGAACGTTGCGCAGTTCTTCCAGATCAACAAGCTGGATACCAATCAATGGGGCCATCCCGCGATCGTCAACAATATCGGCTCGATGGATGTTGATTTCATCATTGATGAAGGTCCGGATACCGTCAACATGCAGGCGGATGCTGCCGCTACCTTGCAGGCGCTTGGTCCGCAGTTTGCTCAGCAGTTCCCCGAGATTGCGCTGGAGCTGTCGTCTTTGGAGTCGAACACCAAGACCAAGATGCTCAAGAAGATTGAGCAGGCCAAGGCACAGCCCCCCCCACCTGATCCCAAGGTGCTGGCCATGCAGGAGCAAGCCAAGCTTGAGCAGCAGAAGGCCGTACAGGACGCGCAGCAGAAGCAGGCTGAGTTTGTAGCCGAGCAGCAGAGAATGGCCGAGAAGGGCGCATTTGACCGCCAGCAGGCGCAAGAACAAGCGGCCTTTGACTGGCACCTGAAGACGCAGACCGCACAGTTCGAAATGAACCTGGAGCGGCAGAAGGCCGCCAGCCAGATCGAGATTGAACGCATCAAGGCAGCGGCTGGAATTGAACAGGCCAAGGAGAAGGCCGAAGTTGATGCCGAGGTTGCGCGCAAGAAGGCAGCAGCGAAGCCAAAGGCATCGGCCGAATAGAGATCGCACGAACCGGCGACACAGGTTCAAGACTACCCGCACGCCTGAGCGACATCAGGCACAACGTGATCGCACGAAACGCGAAAGGGTGAAGCATGCCGACAGAAGCCGTAGACACAGGAGTGAGTGACCAGGAACTGTTCGACCAGGCCAATGCGGACGAAGCACCGGCTGATGAGGCCGTTGTTGAAGTCCCAGCCGAACCCGAACAGGTAGAAGGGCAACCACGCGACGAACATGGGCGGTTTGCCGGTAAAACGGAAGAGCCCGAGAAGCCCGTTACCGAGCCGGCGCAAGCCGAAACGGTAGACGATAATGCGCCTCAAGTTCCGTCGTGGCGCGTTCGGGAGATCAACGAGGAAAAGCGAGCGGCGCAGGCCGAGCGCGATGCCCTCAGGGCCGAACGTGACAGGATTGCCCAGGAGCGGGATGATTTTCAGCGTCGCTTCCAGGCGTCGCAGAAGCCCGCCGAGCCGGTAAAGGTTGAGAAGCCTGACCCGCTGCTCGATCCCGAAGGTTATGAGAAGTACCTTGAAACCAAGTTCGAGGAAAAGCTGCTCAACAACCACCGGGAATCGTCACTTGCACAGGCTCACCGTACCTACAAGGCAGAGTTCGAAGAGGCTTACGCGGCTGCACAGAAGCAGGTCGATCCCGCTCTCAGGGCTCGGATGCAGCAGTCCCGTGACCCCGGCGAAACTCTGATGCAGTGGCATCGTGAGCGCAAGACAATGGCTGAAGTAGGTACCGATCCCAACGCATTCTTTGAAAAGCGCTTCGAGGCATATCTCTCGGACCCGGCCAACCAAGCCAAGGTTCTTGAGCGTATTCGAGGCGGAGTCCAACCCCAAGCCGGTGCACCACGACAGGCCGCACCGACCAGTCTTCCGCCATCCCTGACCCGAGCCACCAACGCGTCTGCGGTTACGTCCGCCGATGACGATGACATCTCGGACGAGGGCCTTTGGCGGTCTGCCAACGCTTAACATCCGCCGAAATCCTGATGACCGACCCGCCTTGATGGCGGGTTTTTTATTGGGCTGACGGCTTCAGAAAGGACAAGCCGTCATGGCTCTCACGACCATTCAGACCAACAACAAACTCATCAAGTTCACCAAGCAGGTGAACCGTGAGTGGGTTCGCGAAAACCTCTTCGCCCCCTATATGGGCGAGGACATCACTGCCATCATCCGCAAGCGCATGGATCTGACCTCAGGCGGTGAGCAGATGAACATCCCGCTGGTTGCCCGCCTTGGCGCTACCGCGGTCGGTTCCGGTCCTCTGTCCGGCAACGAAGAGTCGATCGACAACTACGGTATGCGGGTCTGGATCGATTGGGCTCGTAACGCGATCAAGACCAACAAGGCTGAGAAGCAGAAGGATTCGGCGGCGATCTTCGATATCGCTCGCCCTCTGCTGTCGGATTGGCTCAAGGAACTCAACCGGGATGAAATCGTCCAGGCGTTCTATGCGCTGCCGACCGAATCCGCGCCCGCGGGTCTCGGGTCGTCTGCCGGCCAACGCGTCAACGGCATCCTGTTTGATGATGCGACCGCTGCCCAGCGTAATACCTGGGTTGTGGACAATGCCGACCGCGTCGCCTTCGGTGCCCTGAACTCGAACTACAACACTGTCTTTGCCAGCGCGACAGTTAACCTGGATGCGGTCAACGACGGCTTTACCGCTCCGAACCTGCGCCTCCTCAAGCGTATCGCTCGTGCGGCAAACCCGAAGATACGTCCGTTCAAGCTCAAGGACGGTCGGGAATACTTCGTCGCATTCTCGGGTACTCGTACCTTCCGCGACATGAAGTCTTCGCTGGATACTATCAACTCGAACGTGCGCCCGCGTGAAGGCGACGGCATGAACAAGAACCCGATCTTCCAGGACGGCGACTTGCTCTATGACGGCGTCATCATCCGGGAAGTGCCTGAAATCGATACGCAGGCCCCGACGTTCTACACGACGGCTGGTACTGCTGGCATTCCTGTTCGTCCGGTCTGGCTGTGCGGTCAGTCCGCAATGGCCATGGCTTACGGGCAGATGGCGAAGCCAACCCAGCTCGATAACACCGACTACCAGTTCAACAACGGCGTTGGCATCGAGACGGCGTACGGCGTCGCCAAGATGTTCAAGAAGACCACGGGCGGCGCTCTCAAGGAATGGGGCATCGCGACGGGCTTCTACGCTGCTGTCGCTGACGCGTAATCGAAAGGAAAACACATCATGGCTACTTATCCTGCCCGTCAAACGGGATTCCAGACTACCGCCTACCTCCGTCGCGCGATCACGTTCAGCAATCTCGGAACTACTGGTATCGTACAAGTCGGAACGTTACCGGCCGGCGCTGTTGTTCTCCGTGCTTATGTCGTGATTAACCAGGTGTTCAATTGGGGCACCAACAACCTTTTGAAGGTTGGCATCGTCGGATCTGACGCAAGTATTATTTCGTCAGCTTCGCTACTTGCAACGGGTATTATCTCCGCGACTGCGGTGTTGACAGCGGCAGCGACGATAACGCCTACGGTTGATACGCCGGTCATCGCTACGTCGCTGGCAACCGGAACCCAGGCTACTACGGGTAGCGGTTTTATCATCGTCGAGTATGCGCCAGTTCCGTAACGCACTACAGGGGCGGGCAATAGCGCTCGCCCCTGCTTTTCAGAAGGTGAACAATGCCGAAATATCTCTTCAAGGGTCTTGATGCGGCTTCATCTACCGGCCCTGGCCCGACTTTGTGGTTTCAATCTCCAACTTCGTTTAATGATATTGCAGCTCAAATAACTCTAGGCGGTGGTGCAACGCCTTCGTCGGTTGCAATTCAGTTAGAAATCACCCTAAACGGAGTCGATTTCAGACCATGGCCTTTTCTTCGTGGGACCGCTTCGGCCGGTCCTCAACTTGGAAACTCGATTTTTAGTGGCGGCAGTCAAGTTGGCCTTGGCCCCTTAAATGGAGGCTACGTAGATCTTGGACCAGTCAGCCCAATGATGGGCTTCCGTTTAAATCTGGTTGGATTGGATACTGGCACCATAACAGTCTTGCTTGCCATTGATCAGGAGGATTAGGGCATGGCTAAACTGACTTGGCTCGGCGAGGACGAGCTTCATAACGGCGCCCCGGGACCTTCATTTTGTGTGGGTTTTGATGGCATCAAATTTCCAAAAGGCCAGCCTGTCGAGGTGAGCAACAAGGGCTTCATCGCGAAGGCCAAAGGAAGCCAGTTCTTCGAAGTCGAAGACGACGAGGACGTTCCAGAGAAACGCCGCGGCCGTCCTCCGAAGGTTGATCATGTCGAAGACCCGAGCTGAAATCCAGTTCAAGGCGCTTGCCATCCTGACGGGTGGCGACGTGGGCGCAAACCCGTCTCCCGAGGATGCGGTTGCTATTGATGGCTATATCGATAGCGAGGCGGCTGAGATCAACAAGGACGGTACGACCTACATCAGCGACGTGGAAGCACTGGAAGACGAGCTGTTCATGCCGTTTTCGAAGCTGGTAGCGAACGCTGCAGCTGATGAGTTCGGCGGTAAATCAAACGACCAGTTGGCAATGCAGCTCCGCAACCGCATCCGCGTCCTTGCGCGGCAGACGCCGGGCTATGGTCCGCAAGTGGTGGAATACTTCTAGTGGCGCATATTCCGTTCCCGCTGTCATCTTCTCCGGGAGCAACACCACAAGAGAGCGCCGGCCGGTTGATAAACTGTTATGCGGAAGCATTAGGCAAGGTTGTTGAGGCCGATAAGAAGACAGCTCCCCCTCAGATAGTTTGGCGCAAGTGCCCCGGTTTGGCGCTGTTTGGTGCGTCAGGCGCTCAGACTGGTTTCCGTGGCGCGCTACTCGTTGACAACACGCTGTATGCGGCATGGTCTGGCAAGGTCTCCCGCTTCGACTCGGCGGCTGTAGAAAGCGTCCTGACTGGCACCTTGAACGGGACGGAGAAGGTTTTCTGGGCGAGGAACAACAAGGCCACGCCTGACGTGGTCTGTGTAGCTCCAGGAACGGGGGCGTTCACGGTTACGACTGCGGCGGTTTCGTCCTTTGCCGATGTTGATGTCGGGACACCGAATAGCGTAGGGTTCATGGATGGCTATTTCATCTTCACCTCGGGAGATGGGACGCTACAGGCATCGGGCTTGAACGACGTCACGATATCGACGCTGGATAAGACAAAGGCCCAATCGAAGCCGGGCGGGCTAACTCGCGGGCTGCCGTTCGGTGGACAGTATTACGCATTCGGTCCAGCTTTTGGCGAGGTCTATACGAACACGGCCAATGCAACAGGCTTTCCGTTTACACGCTCCTATGTGCTGCAACGCGGTCTTTTGAGCCCTTACGCGGTCGCGGGTCATGAGGACGGGTTCGGGTCGTCTTTGATCTGGGTTGCAGACGATAACTCGGTGGTGCAGGCCAATGGTACGCCTAACCCGCTTAAGATATCGCCGCCCGATCTGGACCGGCTGATTGCAGCGGTTGTCACCAAATCGACATTGGAGGCCTTTGTCTACATCGCTCAGGGACACCCAAAGTGGGTGCTGAAATGCCCGGCATGGTGCTGGGAGTTTGATCTAGGCTCCAAGAAGTGGAACGAACGCAAAAGCTATCTCGTGGATACATGGCGCGCGGTTGCCGCGGTTCGTGCCTTTGGCAAGTGGATCGTGGGTGACGCGGCGCTGGGCCGGCTGCTCTACGTCAGTGATACGGCCTATGATGAATACGGGTCACCTCTGGTGTTTCACATCGAGAGTGGGCCAGTTCAGGGCTTCCCATCTCGTACAAGGGTTTCGAGGGCAGATTTCAACTTTGTAACCGGCGTGGGCAACGCCTTGGGCTCTGACCCGACCGATACTGATCCAGACGTCGGGATTACCTGGACACAGGATCTCGGCGTGACTTGGGGCAATGAAATCACCCGCAAACTAGGCCGGCAGGCAACTCCCACAGAGGTCACCGTTTTAAGAACCGGCATGACAGGCGTGCAGGGCCGGCGCTGGCGTCTGAAAGCTTCGGCCAATGTGAAGATCGCCTTCATGGGCGGATCACAGAGCACCACTCTTCTCAGAGCTGATCCCAAGTAATGGCCATCCCGAAACCTGATAAAAACACGCCGCTGCTTGAGGCCGACCCGAAATCATGCGGTCAAGCCTGGTTCGATTTCTTTGGGTACGTTGATGCTCAAATCAAGTCGTTTATAGCGTCGATCGCGTCGCTAACGGCTTCGATCCTTCCGGCAACTACGCAAGCTGATCAGGAGGCAGGCGCAAGCAATGCAGTTGTGGTAACGCCGGGGCGGCAGCAATTCCATCCTAGTGCGGCCAAGGCATGGGTGAAGTTCACAGGCAGTGCCGTGAACGGGGCTCAGACTATTCTCGATAACTACAACGTATCGGGCGTGTCTCGGTCTACGCCAGCCGGCGCTCCAATTTACACGGTCAGCTTTACTACGTCATTCTCGTCGGCAAACTACTCAGCAGTCCTTAGTGGGACGGCCGGTGTGGTCATGATTACACAAGTTGGCAACGGTAGTCAGGCGGCAGGATCGATTGGGCTTGTCTTCTCCAATACCGCAGGCGCTCAAATTGATCCAGTTACTGGAATGTTCATCGCGTTCGGCGATCAATAGAGGGAAAGATAATGCAATCTATTACGGTAAAGAAAGACGGTATTGGAATCGCCTCTGTTGAGGTTGAGCAAATCAATGGCAATGTAATTGTCATGAATGTTGACTGCAACGGTACCGTCGCATCTCCTAACGCGGAGATCCAGCCCGGACGACTGGATAGAGAAACAGTTGCCGTTTTGAAGTACATCGACGCATCGAACGATACGGTTCAGCTCGCGGGATTTCCGCCGGCATGCGGCATGGTCCTTCAGCTCCTCGCTGAAGGAGGAACGGTGCACATTAAACTGTCGATGGGCACATTCTTCGATGGGTCCACCTCTTATTCTTTCTCTGACAACCTTCGATTGATGTCCGTTCGTAGTTCAAATTACCCGTATGGGCCATATTGGGCCAAGGTAAGCTAGTCGCGTTCGGCGACCAATAATAGGACGAAACAATGGGATTATTCGACCTGTTCTCAAACGACAAAGCCGAAGAAGCCGCACAACAGCGCAATGCGGGCCTGCAGCAGGGCTATGACGCGCTGGGTGGTCTATACGGCCAAGGCCGGGATGCTATCAACACGGGCGCGGCCACGGCTCAGGGCTACTTTGCTCCGCTCATGGCCAAGTACGGCGCTGGGTCGAGCGCCTACGGTGACGCAACTGGAGCAAACGGGGCGGCAGGTCAGGCAAGGGCACGGGCGAACTTTCAAACCGATCCGGGCTATGGTTTTCAGCAGGATCAAGGTTTGCAAGCCCTGCAGCGGACACACGCCGCCGCCGGCAATCTCGACAGCGGCAACGCCGATACCGATACGCTGAAATTCTCTCAAGGCTTGGCCGATCAGTCTTACGGTAATTATGTCAGTCGTCTCGCACCTTATCTTGGCATGGAAGGGAACGCCGCAACTGGCGCCGCCAGCATTGCAACGGGCCAAGGCAACGCGCTCAACCAGTCCTATATGGGACAGGGCAACGCGGCGAATGCCAATTATACGGGGCAGGGTGCGTCGAATGCTGCTGCCACGATGAACAATTACAACGTCGGCGCCAATCAGTTGAATGCTCTGACGGGTGGCCTCAGCTTCCTTAGCGGCGGTGCTGGCGGTCAAGGCGGGTTCGGCGGCCTGATGACCAACGCCAAGAACCTGTTCGGGGGCTTTTAATGGCTGATATCGACGCCATTATTGCTGGCGGCGCAAAAACAAACGCCGATTTCGATTTTGGCAAGATCAACCGCGCCTATTGGCAGGGCCGGGACGAGTACGCCAAGAACGATCTGCGAGATGCGTTCAAGGGCGGCGTGCCAACTCTTCCTGACGGCTCAATCGATTACGCCACGATGCAGCGCACGCTTTACCAGAAGGGCGCGCTAGATCAGGGCAATGCGTTGTCCGGCATCTCGGCCCGTGCTGGTGAGTTGGAGGCATTACGTAGTGCCGATGGGCAGAGTCAACCGAATGCTGGCCCTCCATCCACTTCCAGGAATACGGTTACGCCTGATCCTGGCAAGCGCATGGATGCACAGCCGGCACAGGCCGCCCCTCAAGCGGCTTCAGCCCCGGCCGCCCAGCAGCCTACCATCATGACAGTTGTTGCTGCGCAGGGCTTCCCAAACACTGAGTGGCAGAAGATTTCGGAATCGATTGCGCGTCAGTTGGGCACCGATCCTACCGCTCCGCTCAATCTGCAGGATCCGCAGGTACGGAATGTGCTCGCTCCAGCAATCGCCCAATTCAAGCGGATGAACCTCGGTCAGGTGCAGCCCGGCGGGCCGCCGCAGCCGCAAGCGCCGGGTATGCCGCAGCCCCAGAGCGCCCCGCCGGTTATGGCACAAGCACAGCCGCAGGCAGCCCCACAGGCTCCGCAAGGCTTTCAGCCGCCTCCGAACGTGGTCGCGGCTCAGAACGATCCGGTCCTCAAGCGGCTGACATTGCTCGCCGCCAGTCAGGACAAGCAGATCGCGGCGGCAGCTAAGACTAGGCTGGAGTCGTACCTGAAGGACCGGGAACTAACCGGCCCGCTGAAGGAGTATCAGGCGGCAGCGAAACAGGGCTTCAAGGGAACTTTTGAGGACTGGCAGAATCGGGCGGACGAGAACACCACTGAGCGCGATATCCTGACCAAGAGTTTACTACCGAAGATCGACAAGTCGCAGGAAACGGCTGTCGCGGCGCGGGATGACATCAGCGCTATCCATCGCTCACGGGAAGAATTGGATCAGAACGGCGGGGTATTTTCCGGCGCGTTTGCCGACAAGAAACTGTATTTGGCTAAGGTGGCGGAATCCCTTGGCATACCGGATGCTGGCGCGATCAAAAATACCGAGGCTTATGGCGCAGCCATTGGCTCCCGTGTAGCTTCGATGGTCAAGGCGTTTGGCAGCGGTACAGCTATCTCGGACGGCGATCGCAGGTTTGCAGCCGCAATGGCTGGTGGGCAAGTCACGCTGGATGAAAAATCCATGCGCCGGATTCTAGACATTGGCGAGCAGGCAGCGCGCGGCAAGATCGATCAGCACAATACTCTAACCGATAAGGTTGTTGGCGCCAACGATGCCCTAAAGAAGGCCCGTGATACGTACATTGTTCAGGCGCCAGGAGCTTACAAGAAGCCCGAGGGAGCGGCGCCAGCCAAAGCTACCACGGCCTCTACAATCGCATCCAAAGCTGACTATGACAAATTGCCAGTTGGATCAGTCTTTACTGGACCGGACGGGAAGCAATGGCGGAAGCAATAAATCCCGCCGACTGGGGTGCTGCGCCTGTTGATGGCCCGGCCAGCTGGGGTGCCGTTCCGGTGGATGAAGCGCCCTCGCGTGTGCCCGCGGCAATCGCGGATGTCCCGAAGGAAATAGGCTCTGCTGCCGTTCAAGGCATCCAGCACCTGACCGGCAATTCTGTGGAGGACCTTCCGGGGTTCGACCCGAGAACTCGTGGCCAGCTTGGCCCGATCGAAGGTCTCATGCGGACTGGCCGGCAGGTGCTCGCCGTCCCTGAAATTGTCATGTCTCCCGTGGTCGGGGCTGCTCGATCGTTAATCGGCCATCCGATGGCTGACTTGACGCACAAGGCGGGGGAATTGATTGCGCCGGAGATAGCGGCAAAAGACAACCCGAGTAAGATGTACGAGACGGCCAAGGGCGATGTTGATCTGGCACTTGCCGCAGCTCGTCCAGCTTCCCCAAAAGGGCCAACGATTGCCGCTCCAACGATCTCGGAACTCAAGGCCGCCGCAAGTGCTGGGTACGAAAGTCCTGAGGTCGCAGCTGTCAACATCAAGTCAAAGGCAGTAACTGACTTCGCCGACCGCACCGCTATCGAACTTAACAATTCCGGTATCGACGATATCCTAGCACCTAAGACGTTTGGACTGCTGTCCCGTCTGCAGAAGGCGCCAAGTGGCTCGACGATAACCGGGATGAACCTGAATACCGCACGCAAGGCGTTTGGCAATGCTGCCGGATCGCCTGATCCAACCGAGCGACTTGCTGCCAAAACGGTGATTGACAAGCTGGACGAGCTTTTGCCGAGTTTGAGCAGCAAGGACGTAATTTCCGGGGATGTCGGAGCAGCTGCGAAAACCTTGGAAGATGCGAGGGCAAATTATTCTGCAGCCAAACACGCAGAGTCGATCGATAAGAAGACGATCCAGGCTGAGCTACGGGCCGCAGCGTCCAATTCCGGTCAGAATGTCGCCAATACTGTTAGACAGAGAATGGCCGACATCCTGATCAATCCGAAAGAACAGCGCGGGTTTAGCGAATCCGAACTCTCGCAAATGGATGAAATTGTCCGCGGCTCGAAATCCGGTAATGTGTTGCGAGCCGCTGGGAACATGCTCGGCGGCGGCGGTGGGCTCGGCGCGGTCGTCAGCGCCGCTGTCGGTGGTGCAGCGACTGGCGGTCCAGGCGCTGTTGCTCCATTGGTTGGGTTCGGCCTCAAGCAACTGAGCAACCGGCTAACGCTGAAACAGACCGAGCGGCTGTCTGAAGCCATTCGAATGCGGGCGCCGTTGGCTAGTTCGGCGTCCAAATTCGATGAGGCGTTTGCGCAATTTCATGAAGCCAAGACGCCACAATCATATGCCGGCGTCGTGGTCGCAGCTCGTAACTTGGCGAGCAATCTTGACGATCCGAGTTTGAAGGCTTCGATTAGCAGCCTGTTGCGCGACCTACAGCCTACTCGTCGGGGTGAATGATGGTCCGCTTCTGGTCGATCATTTCCTTGAGTGACCGCGGCCCGGGGTCAAACAAGCGCCCGCCGCGCATCCGCCGAATGATCGCGAAAATCGCGGCTCCTACGAGCAGTGCGGGAAGTCCGAGTATGACCGCGCTCAGCATCTTGTCTCGCTGGTAATAAGGTAATCTCTCCAATGAAGCGCTTTATGATCTTAGCAAGTCTTCTTTTGGCGTCACTGTCAACGTGCTTTGCAGCGGGGACCGTTCCCGGTTTTAGCCTCGCGCAACAGCAGGACAGCAACGGAACCCCGCTGGTTGGGTGCAAGCTTTACGTCATTCAGGCTGGCACGGTCGCCACACCGCAAAATGCCTATCAGGACAGTGGCTTAACAATTCCGCTGTCAAACCCCGTTATTTGCGATGCTTATGGGCGGCTACCGCAAATATTCCTCGCTGACGGGTCGATCAAGCTCCGTCTGACCAAATCGAACGGCACGCAGGTATTTGCGGCGGACGGCATTCTGGTTGTTGGCGCCTCATCTGGTGGCGGTGGCGGGTCTCCGGTTGACCCGACGACTGTTCTTCAAACGGGCTGGCTGCAGCCGATCTATGGAACGGGTGTCGTTACTGGATTTGTCCGCGCGAATGGTCGAACGATCGGTTCTGCTACGTCAGGAGCTACTGAGCGGGCCAATGCCGACACGGTGGCGCTTTTTACGTTCCTGTATAATCAGGATTTGAATCTTGCCGTCTCTGGCGGACGCGGTGCGAGTGCTGCGGCAGACTTTGCAGCTAATAAAACCATTGCTCTGCCTGACTGGCGCGGACGCGCGATGGCGTTCCTTGACGACATGGGCAACAGCGCGGCGGGGCGGATTACAACTACCTATTTCGGATGCACCGGCTTGGTTTTGGGTTGTGCCGGCGGTTCGGAAAGTACGACGCTTACCCTTGCTCAATTGCCTACTGGTATCACATCGACGGTGAGCACGACACTAGCGAGTAACACTGTAACTGCGGACGCGCAGGATGCACCATTTAGCGCCAACCCCGGCTCTGTGCTTTTCACAGCGTTTGCGAACACTACCAACGTTTCCGTCGTAGCCAACATGGCGGGATCTGGCACAGGGACATCCAACAACACTAGCGGCAGCGCACATCGAACCGTTCAGCCGACCATGCTCGCAACCATCTACCTCAAACTGTAAAATCATGAGGAAAATCAAGGTGTTATTGCCTACGGTCGAATTTCTCAGGGAATGCTTCGTTTGCGATCCTGATGCTGGAACACTGCATTGGCGTAAGCGCCCGGCCGATCATTTTCTTTCCATGCGGGCCGCCGCAATTTTCAACACGCGATTTGCGAATAAGCCCGCTGGGCACACCAGTCGTGATGGATATTCACGCATATTCATTGCATTCCGAGGTGTCAAAAAGCCATATCTAGCTCATCGCATAATCTGGGCCATGGTGACCGGGAAATGGCCGGAAAATCATATTGACCACAAAAACAAAACTCCCAGCGGCAACTACTTCGCAAATCTGCGGGAAGCCACCAATGCGGAAAATATGAGGAACAGTGGATTGCGCCGCGATAATCAGGTGGGGCGAAAGGGAGTACGGGAGCGAAACGGAAAATTCACAGCCCAAATCCAAGTAGATGGAAAGTCTACTCACCTCGGTACGTTCGCAACAATAGAGCAAGCGAGCGCTGCTTATGCGATCGCAGCACAGAGTCGCTTTGGCGAGTTCGCGAGGGTTGCCTAGATGTTTACAGGGCAGGTTGCCGAAATTTCAAATCGAGCGACGTGGCGCAGTCAAGTCTATGAACTGGTTGATGAGGATGACGACACCACGACGGACCTAACCGCAGTTGTCGCGCTCGATATCGTCGTGACGATCAGAGGCATCACCGGGTCTGTACAGGACTACGGCACAACGCCGCCATCATACGTCTATGCCACGGCCAGCA
>Ga0247665_1000037_pt1 | contig 17757 bp, 24 predicted proteins | sample CNK06_metaG_FD_182716 | JGI IMG/M metagenome (GOLD analysis project Ga0247665, IMG submission 182716) | Soil microbial communities from Purdue University Martell Research Forest, Indiana, United States - CNK06 | ecosystem: Environmental > Terrestrial > Soil > Temperate forest > Bulk soil... | reverse complement strand
CGGCGTAGGTTTGCGCCAGGAGGTCGGTGCAGGACTTCGATACTTCGTATGGCGAGGTCCCGGAAAGCGGTGTCTCCTCGGTATAAGGTAGGGCCTTCGATTTCCCGTAGGCTTTATCGCTGGACGCGATCACCAGCCTCTGGGTCTTCTGTCTGCGCGCGGCCTCTAGGACGTTCCAAGTCCCCTTGATGTTGATATCGAAAGTGCTGGTCGGATCCGCCTGCCCGGTCGTGACCGCTGCCTGCGCCGCAAGATGGATGACGGCCTCGATCTCGTACTCGGCCATCACCCGCTCCATGAGCGGAAGATCCATCACGTCCCCGAACACGTCAGTCATGCCGTAAACGCGGTTGAGAAGTCCGTTCTCGATGTAGGAGCGATCGCGCACGAGGCGCACTAGCTTATGGTCCCGCTGTGCAAGGTCGGCGGTGAGCCAAGAGCCCATGAAGCCGGTCGCTCCGGTGATGAGGATTCTCATTTCTCGCTCTTCCAAATCAGATAGCTGCCCGCTGCGACCAAGGCGGCAGGACAAAGATCAGACCAATGGAGGTTGCTCAGAAAGTAGATCTGGAGCTCGGTCTCTGTCATCTTTGGATGCTCATAGCGGAACGTCACGCTCGGAAGCATCACGAAGAGCGTCCAGACGAAGCCCGCCAGGAAGATCAGGATTCCGACGAGCGGCCAGGATTCTTTCTTCACAGGAATTCGTAGCCTCTCTTGGTTTTCTGCGCTTGGACATCCGAAGGCTTCGGAAGACAGCGCCCATGGAAGCACTCGTGGCAGATACGCTTCGGATCTGACGGCTCAGTGCCAAGAGTTCCAATATGCTGCCGGTACGGAAGGTTGATCGGAGCCGTTCCGCGCCATTCAATTCCACAAAGAAAGCGCAAGTAGAAGTGTTCGTTGCAGAACTCTTCTAGGATATGCTCCTTACCGTCTTTCCAGCACTCAACTACGATCTTCATGCGTTTCCCACTTTCCTGTACTTCGGGAATTCTCTTGCGCATCCTCGGCACATTGCCCGGCGCCGAACGAACGAAGGGCAGCATTGAACGATGCATCGAACCACGGTCTTATCCGGTTTGCCAATCTCCCAGCGTTGGAGCACGGCGCGCTCAAAAGGTGTTCTTATAAACAGAATGTCTAGTTCTGGAGCGTGGAATCCTTGCGAGGCCTTGTAGGCGTCGGCGAACTCTTTCCGAAGGCCTGGACTCAGGATAGGTTGATTCAAGCGAGCACCTTCATAGCCTTGAGAGCCGCGCGGCAAATAGCCAGCGGAGCGGACTTCGGCCGCCGCAATAGCTGCTCCTCGTGGATCAACTCGCGGCACCAGACTTCCCACTGTTCAGGAAGGCAGCCGGTCATCTTCTCGACCACGTCCCATGCATCTGAAATGTCTCGGCTTGGAGACCAGCGCTTCCAGTTGCCGATAATGCTTTCGCGGTTTTGAAACGCGACGTAGCCGCTAAGATGCTGGATGTACGCCACAAAGGGCTCGAATTGGCCATAGGACTCGTAAGCTTTGTCGATATGGCCACCTCGCGCAGGAACGACCTTCCAGCGTAGGACTTTCACCGCGACGATGGCGTCGAGCTTTCTTCCAGCGTTCACGACTTCCTCCGCGGCTCGATCGTCACGTTGAATTCAGGCATCGGCTGCTTGAACTTGATCCGGACGCCATACTTTCGGCCTTTCTGGACCAAGTCTGCACATTCCTTGCGGAAGTTCTTGATGAGCCTCCAGAGGTCGGCCTTTGCTACCTCGCAGTGGATATCTGTTACGCTGAACGAGTTCATGCGTCCACCCCGATGGCGTCTCGGAAGTCTTGCCGGTACTGGTCGAGCCATTTCTCGTGGCCCGGGAGAACCTTCTTCAGGAACGGCGCGAGGCGCGGCCAGTTAGGCGCGCTCCAGCCGGGGCGTAAGCTGTGGCAATCGGTATACTTGGCGGGGTCGATGAAGAACGGCCAGGAAGAGCGGTCGAGACGATCCTTTGGCGGGTGGCCGTCGCGCGGGATCTTCAGGACTCGCGAAGGGTAATATTGCGATTCCTTGATCTTCTTGGATGCCACCAATTCATCGGTGAACCAGACCGGCCAGAAGTGCTTCGCGTCGGCGGGCTCCTTCGCAGCCTGTGCGCGTGCTACCTCAGCGTTCCACGCCGCCATCTTTTCGGGCAAGCCGTACTCCGCGAAATTCCTGGTCATGCACTCGGCCATCTTTCCGATTTCAAGGCCGATCACTTCTCGCCAAATTGACGCGAGCGCGCCGTAGTGGCAAGAGGGCCAGTGAAAATCTTCCTCCCCGAGATAGGCGTTTGCGTACCAAAGCCCTATGGCGTGAGTCTTGAGATTCTGCTGGTGATAGAACTCCTTTCGGAGCGGGAGCAAATCCGCGTCGGAGCACAGAAGGTAGTCTCCATCCGGGAATGGATGGCACGCAGCATACTGTCGGCAGCACTGCGCGATGGTCTTATCGAGCACACCTTCCATGTGCGGCACGAAGACGTGATGGATCGAGTGGTGGCTGATGGCGCCCATAACAACGCGCGCATACTGATGGGTTTGCCACTCGGCTTCCGTGCCGACCAGGAACAGCGACGGCGTAAAGCCGATCCGATCGCGCCAGAGCAGCGCAGCGATGAGCGCCAAGAAGGAGTAGTCATGGTCTGGCGTTGATGCAATTATGGCGCGATGGGTCATCCGATCCCCCCAAGGGTTAGCAACAGATCCCAGTAATTACTGTGACAACCGTATCTCGGCTCCCACACCCGCTGATGGATATCGTACCAGCGCGCGAGCCGGTCCAGGATGATGTCACAAGACTTCCGTCCGTAGCCGCGGCCGGTGTGCTCGTGGAACGAGACGACTATTTGCTTTGCGACCGGCGCGGTCAGTTTATCGAGGATCTCGTACTCGGCGCCTTCAATGTTCAGCTTGATGCAGTCCCAGATGCTGATCTTGAATCGCTCCATGAGATCGCGCAGCGTCAGGATATTCACCATCACGACATCCTTGCCAGCCTTCGGGGAAGGTGCGTAGTCGACATGGACCCAGGAGGCTTGCGGATCGCTCACGGCCTTCAGTGAGCCAATTCCAGTGAGCGTGGATCCAGCGATCGCCTGCCTCAGGAACGTCACGCCATCAATCTGCGGGTCCACGATATCCGGCGCTGGGTCGAGTGCAATCACCTTCTGGCCTTTAGCTGCCATCGCACGCGAAAACTCGAAGCCGCGGGCGCCAGCGTCCAGCGTCCAGCCACCGGGCGAAAGCAGATCCACTGCGACGGTATGTAGGTCGATGATCTCAAGCTTCACGGCGACCTCCGCGAAAACAGCTGCCGCCACTGGTCATCGGTGAAATGCGGCGAGTAGGCTTTCAAGGGCGGATAGATTTCTGGAGACCCACTCGCCGAAGCAGCCTCAACCGGATCGGTGCCGCCGCGCATTTGTTCCAGCATCCTTTTCATGCGCGCGGTATAGCCTGGACCATGAAGGTAGAGCTTATAGCCCTTCGTGGTGCCTTCGACATCGAAGTTGAACTCGAGCACGAGCTTGATGGCATCGGCCGGATGGATGCCGCCGCAGTAAGAACAGGTGCGCGGCATCGGACCAAGTTCCTTTGGCCAGAGCCAATACCGCTCGTTCGGGTAGCTCGTGGAGTTATGGCCCTTCGCCTTGGCGTCGGCGTTTTGGCGCTCGGCCTCCGCGATGTTATACTTCCGGGCCTCTTCCGGGTCGGTGAACTTCCAGTTCGTCAGCTCCCAGCGATCTTCACCTTCGACGCCACTTCCGAAGCCTTCATCCCGGCGCGGGCAAGTCTGTGGTTCGCCCGGTCGCTTCTCCTTAGGATTCTCCACGCGTCCAACCGCCACTGCGACGAAGCCCTCGTAATACTTCCCATCCTCGCGCCGAACAAAGATCCGATCGCCCCATCCAACCACTTCTGGAGGCGTCTGGAGCGGTAGGATCTTCACGGTCGAAACGAACTGGCCAAGACGCGTGAAAAGGTCAACCTCGTTCATGGCTTATCCCCCGCCTCAATCCGCTTGGTGCAGTCGCCGCAGCATGGATGAAAGCTACCGTTCGAGTAAAACCGTCCTCGGGTCGTCGCTCCGCAGGGAACGCACTTCTTGGAACCTTCAAAGCCACTTGATGCTTGTTTGCCCTGCTCCCAGTAACCGTCATACCCAGTCTTGATGAGACCCTTCGGATTCGGCCACTCGCGGTTGGTGAAGTGCTTCCGGATATCTACAGCCTCGATGCCGCGGCGCTCCAGCATTAAGCTGAAGCAGGCTTCGTCGGAGCGGTGGCCTTTACAGCGCGGGTCGGTCGAATGGACGACGTTATCCGGGCCGTCCGACATCCTCAGGGAACTCATCTTGTCAGGCGCCAGCGCGCTATGAGAGGTGTAAAAAAGCCCTGCGGCTCCAAGGTCCATCCACTCGCGGATGAACTGCCAGCCGCCACCGTTACGCATATCGAGTCCGACGATGCACCCGCCGCAAAGCCGAATCTGCATGGCTTCGTCGCGGGTAACGCTGAAACGCTCTAGTGCTTGGTCGCTGATCCACTCGCCCAGTGGCTGGTCATCGGCCGCCACATAAATCCCGCGTTCGATGACCTCTCCGATGATCGGCGTCAGATCCCCCAATACTTCGCACGCTGCATCCAGCCAAATCCCGATATCGAACCCGGCCATGTAAACGGCTTTCATGGCGAAGGCTTTGAAGTAGTAGTGGTTGGTCTGGTGGTCCGGGCTCCCTGGTGGATAAACATCCCGGAACAGCAAGCGCGTAACGTTAGGGGCATAATGCTGTAGGCTTGTTTCGAGTCTATCCAAGTACGACAGATATCGAGCGCGCACTCCGCAGGACGTGATGCAGATGGACGTCATTCCTTCTTCCACCAAACCGTAGAGACCGTGCGGATGCAGCGGGTCCAATTCGGCTCAGGAAGCCCCATTTCGCTAATGACCTTGAGAGCCGCGAGTCTGGCAGGAGTCGCGCTCGCCTCACCCCAATCATCGCTGATGATATAGCCACCCTTCGGGACCAGCGGGTATAGGTATTTGAACACCGGAACCGTGGAGTCGTAGAGATCCACGTCCGTCCGCAGTACCGCGATCGGCCCGATGGTCTTTGCCACGACGGGGAGGATATCCTGGAGCCATCCGACTTGATAAACCAACAGCGATTCCTTGACGTGCCACTTCTTCATGTTGAGTTCGACTTGCCAGCGCTCCGCGACCAGCCGGTTCGCCTTCTTCCCGTGTTCGCGATCGGGATTCACGCCGAGGGTCTCTTTATCAAACTCGGTGTCGTCTGGCCCCGCCATCGGCAAGCCTTCGAAGCTATCAAACAGGTGGACCTTGCGCGCGGAGTTCCCGTAGATCTCCGAAACGTAGGCCATACAGGCAGGATGAGCACCAGCGTTTACCCCGCACTCGACGAAGTCCCCGGGAATCCCCTCCGCGATCGCCCGCTTGCATAGGTCGATCGTGTTCCACTTTGAATCCCACTCGCCGCAGTTCGTGCAAGGCTCCGCGAAATATTTGTCGTGCGGCGTGACGTTGCAGCCGCGGTCGGTGGCATTCAGGATTTCGCTCACGGTTTGAATTCCTCCTCATCGCTGACCACGGCGGTCCAGGGCCGGTAGGTTTTCCAGACAAAGACGTGCTTGAAGGAGCCGATGATCGTCTCCCACTGGTAGTTGCCGCCATCGTCGCCGTTTACGTCAAGGCCTTCGGTATCATGCCATACCTGATACTTGCAGCGACCTTTCAATGCCTTGGCAACGTCGATCCGGATCTCTCCAGGGAAGCCGTCGATCAGAGCGCACCCAAAAGAAGGCGTCCTTTTGAGAATCTTGTCCAGAAATGAAAGCCACCCTGCGCGCCACTGGTAGTCCTTGTTGATGCCAGGACCTTTTTCAACAAGGTGAAACTCATGGGTCGCATTCTGGTACTCCGCGAACTTCTTGAGCCAATCCGCATCGGTATCCGCACTGATCACGAGACGCTTCCCGCCCGCGATCATATGGGCAACCGGCGTACTCGAGTGCCCGCAACCCATTTCGAAGATCGGGCCGGTGGTGCGATGCAGGACCGTCGCCCAAAGCGGCCAGTGAGTGCCGTAGTCTTCGATTCCGCCAGCCATTTATCGGACTCCTATCACGTTTTCTTTGGTGGTCTTGAGGTGCCGGAAGTCAGCACGTTCCATCGCCGCAATAACGGCGCCCTCCGTATGTTCCAGCCCGAGCACGTCCTTATCGAAGAACTCGACGCAAATACAGCGGGTCTTCATGAGGTTGAGCGGCAGCGCGCGCAATAGCGCGACGCTCATCCCTTCAGCGTCGATGGAAACAAAGTCGAAGGCTCCGAATCGCCTATAGAGTTCTACTGGCGAGATAGGAGCAACAAAGAATGACCGTGAGCCTGTGCGCTCATGGCCACGTTCCATGAGAGACTTTGATAGCGTCGAAATGAATGGTTCCGTTGGCGGGTCGTAAAACGGAACGATATCGCCAGTGACCGTTACTGCTGCGTTCAGGATGTCAACACTAGGGAAGCGAGCGGCCTCTTGGAGTAGCAGGTGCATTAGGCGATAGCTAGGCTCAACCAGGAGCCCGCCCCATCCTTTTTCGGCAAGCAGCCGCGTGTTGCTAATGAGATTGAAGTCCGCGGCGCCGATATCCAGGAACCTCCCTTTCTCGATGCCGATGGAGCGAAAGTACTTCAGGACCGTTAGATCCTCTCCGTCTTGCGCGTAACTCACAACGCCTCTCTCTCAGCCTTCAGGATCGCCTCGTTTGGGTAGCGCTCATCGTAGAACTTCGCCGCGCGCTCTGCGTCCCCGCAGCCGCCGACATGGCTGAAAAGGCGGTCGGCATCGCACTGCTGAGGGATCACGGGGAACCGCTTCTTGCAGATCTCGGTGCCGTAGTCCTTCTTGGAGTGGATGACCCAGTCGGCGCATAGGTTCGGGGCGACGTAGCCGTTCAGGAAGAGTTGATCACCACCATGGGCGTTCCAGTTGATATGCATGCCGTCCGCTCGGTGGAGGAGTGTCTCAAGATCGTAGCACTCGAACCGCGTGCGGAACTTCTTGCAGTTTAGAGAGAGCGTGCCGCCCATCATGCCGGAGTGGCTCACCGAATCCCCGATGGAGTGGGCTAGCGCGTTTTCTTCGATGAGCCCAACCTCCACCATATTTTTGTCCCGCGGCATAGGCAACGAGTCAATATCTCGCATCACCAGATACTCGACTTCGCAATCGAAGACCGGCTTGATGCGCTCCAGCATCCCGCCGATGCCAGTAAGGGTGGTCGACGGCCCGAAGTAAATCAGGTTTAGCAGCCGCTCCTCGGCCATCTTGACCATCGCCTTCCAGTAGGGGTACGTCGTGACGCGGTCGTCGTGGTAGATCCAAAGCTGCCAACCTTTCCACACCTCATGGTGCGCGCGGATGAGCGCTGGCAGATAGTTGACAAAGAACTTCCCCTTCGCGACGCCGCAGTTATCCTGCTCGTAGCAAGAGTTGGCGTTCCGGAAGAAACTGTAACTTACTACCTTCATGCGAGCAGCTCCGGTGCGATAGCTCGGCAGTGAGCCCGCAGCGCCTCAGCCTTCGCGTGCCCCCAGATATCCGGGCCAACGCGAGCGATGCGGATCTTGCTCGAATACTCCCAAAGCGGCGAGGCCCTCCAGAATCCGAGATCAGGCTCTGGAAGCTTCGCGTCCCGTGGTTCGACCGGCGCGATGATGTCAGCCCATTCGCAGAGCATCCGCATGGTCCCGGGCTGTGTCCAATAAGTCCCGATCGCGATGGCGTCGCAACTGAAGTTTCCCTTGAGAACCTCGGCGAGCGCCGGGCTTCGGCAGTTGCCGCCGTTGCAAACGGTGAGGACTTTCTTCTTCACTTCAGCGCCTCCGAAAGCATTGGCGGCAGGATGGCGCGGAGTTTCGGATTGTGGGCGGATCCCCAGACATCAACGCCGAGAGGAACGAGCACGACTTTCGGCCGGTGCTCCTCAGAAACCCGCGTCCGCTGGTACTCTTCCACGATGAAGATTCTGTCGGACCACATGCACATCATACGCCATGTCTCGTCGCTGCTCTTATCCCACGAGATCGGCATCGCGTCAACGCCGAACTGCTGGCGGAGAATGTCGGCCATCGCCACGGAGCGAACCGCGCCAGCGTGACAAACGCAGAGGATTTTCACGATCTCCACTCTTTCGTGACCGCATCCAGCGGTAGCCATTTACCAGGAAATGACCACCAATTCCACCGCTGTACGGTGATGTCCCAACCGACATGCGCGACTTCCAATTTCAGCGTTTTAACGACCTCGAAGTGAACCGTGATGAAGCGCGGCCTCTTCGGGACGAATAACTCCGGCTTCGCGAGCATCGCGGCGCCGACTCCGAAGAACGAGAAAAACGTCCGCCGGGAGATCGGTGCGGGAGAGAGAATGCGACCGACCTCTTCGGCGGAATCTGGGGGTGGGTTACCCAACAGATTTCTCGGTTTCACGAGGACGTTCATTTCGGTCCCGCCTTGGCAACGCGCGCCAGGATAAGCGAGTCACGCTCGATGCGGCTGGGATTATAGGAGTGCTGGTTGGCGAGGTTCACGATCTCCTGCTCGCGCCCTTCACTGTGCACGCAGATGACTTCAGGCCACATGTTCCAAACGGCATCGCAGGTTGATAAATCCTTCCCAAGCCCCGGGACGCTGACCAGCAGAAGGTTGAACGGACCAGGAAAAGTATCCAAGATATCCCGGAGCGTGACGCACCGCATCTTGTAATTCAATTCGACTTCGACGTAATGGTTTTCCATCCCGATGGGACCGTGGACGTAGATGACACCGTCCATCGCCGCATCCTTCGAGAGTTCCGCGGCCAGATGGTCGGCGACAACACCAGTCCAGCCAGCCTCCAAGAGCGACCTTGTCACTTCGGACCATTCCCCCATCGCGAGGAATTTACCCTTGAATCCGGATGCAAAGTTGCGGCCGATGAATTGTGCTTCGTTCATTTCAGTGGTTCTCCCTCAGGGAAGCCGTCGCGCATTGACGCCTCAAAGATAGCCTTGTCGCTCGCCCAGAATTGGTTGGAATTGCGAACGTGATAATCTTGCCTTGGTAGGCCGCAAGCGAAGCTCCAATGTTTGTGGAAGGCCCCGAAGGAAGGATTCTGCCAAAGAACATTTTGCTTCAATGCAACATGGAGAAGCGCTTCGTCTGAATAGAACGCCTTGCAGCGGGCATCGACAGGACCATTGCCGCGGTAGGCGCGCGCGACCCATCCGCGACCTATGATTGGGCTACCGCAAATTCGCTCTGACGCCCATTTACCTTTGATTCGTTCCCCCTGGTGATCGGAAGTGCCTTGCAGAACTCCAAACCCATCCGGGAAACGTTCAAGATACTGAGCCCGCAGAAGCTTTACAGAGACCTCCTGAGGTGGCTCCATATCGTCGCCAACGAGAAAGCAGCAATCCACTCCCATCGCGATAGCGGCTTTTGAAAGCGCGTTCCACGCTGCCCAGACTCCAGGATACGGGGCTTGAATCAACCAATCGAAGCACTTGATCGTAATCGGACCTGGATCTACAAACACTCCGATCCTGTAACCAGCGCTTCGCCATTTCGAAAGCATGCCATCTACATGCGAGCGTTGGGCAGTCGGGATAAGGACGTGGATCTCTTCACTCATTGAGGTTCCCCGCCTCCAGAGGGTAGTGCTGATCCGGATCGAAGATCTCGTGGCCCGGGAACGGCCGCAATTTCCTTTTCCGGTTCAGCCGCTTTCGTCTCGGCGCCTTGCGTTTCTTCTTGTTTGGCATGGCGGTATTTCCTCGAGACTTGGCGGTGCTCGATCACGGGCGCGCGATCTCCGTAGACTTCGCGGAGGTCTTCAAGCCACACGTACTCGGGCGGAAGCTGGAGGAAGCGAAGCTTGCCAGCCCACAGCGACCCGGCGGTAACGCTCTGACCCCACACCAGATTTAGCGCCGCCTGCTCCGGGGTGAAGTGCTTACGGTAATGTGGCTTTTGGCACTCAAGCGCCCAGTCCTCTACCGCCGACCGCACCTCAGGGGTGTTACGGAACCACATTGAGCCAGTCAGCGATTCAACCTCGTGGATGGGGGAGCGCTGGAGTTTATGATAGCTGACATCGCAGTCCTTGAATAGCGACCAGTCCGGAAGTGCCTTGAACTCGCTATCAGCATCAGTGTAAAAGATCGCGTCGGCCGCCGATTCGCGTAGCGCGTCCAGGATGAACCGCGGCTTCGAAAGAACAGCTTCGGCCCATGAGATCGCTGGAATCTTGGCGGTTTCGTAGTAGAGCTTGAATCGCTCTAGAGAGTGGTGGAGGCGTTCGGCTTCGCGCTCGTAAGGGCCTTCTGTGTAGAAAGCCACCACCTTGACCACTGTTCCACAGCTCCGAGGGAGCGGCCGGTAAAGGGCAGCAAACGGATTTACGTTACTGCCCCCACTTCCTCTCCCCAAAGCTCCTCCCAGGAACTACCGGACGAAGTATGTCTTACGGGAACCTGTTTTGCAAAGGGAATTATTATTTCAGCTGGCCTTCCGTTCGAAAAGAAGCTCTTCAGGTCCCACCGCGGCCAGCACTCGATGGCGGAAGGGTCGTCGATCGGAGTCAGGTTGATGACCTTCATGGAGCGCGCGTGAGGCTCCACCCAGTGTTCGAAGTCCGACTTGAAGGAGGCGAACTGAGCGTTCCCGGTTTCGTCCCAATGGGCTTTCCGATAGTCGTCGTGGAAGTTTGCGCCACCAGTGTTGCTCACCTTGCAGTCGAAGCCGAGAAGATAAATCCATACGGCGCCGAGGATCTGTGCAAGGTTGATGGCGCCAACGCCGCTATTCGAACTTAGCGAGAGCCCATCGGCCAGCGTGCGGCTCCAGAATTTATCCTGCCGCTTCCGCGAGATGATGGTGAGCGACGGATCCATGTCGAGTGCCTTCGCGGCAAAGGAAGGCGAGAGCGCGTGCAAGACCTTCAGACCATCGAACGCCCGCCAAGCCGAGGTCTTGTAGTAAAGCTCCACTACCCGCAGATCCTCGGTGAACCAAAGGTCAGCGAACGGGCAGGCCTTGATGGCTCCGTTAATGGCGATGACCTTTGCTGGCGCGCCAGCGAGCGTGCAGTTCTTGAGCTTCGTGAAGTCGAAGCCCGCGAGGCTCGGCCCACCGCCGACCACGGCAACACTCGCCCCTTCCCAAAGCCCGTCTTTCAGCGTCATCGCCGTTCATTCCACTTGATGGCCGCGCCGTCGACGGTTTCGCTAACCGGCCCGCTGGCATGGCAACGTTTGCAGTAAAACCAGTTCATCGGCGGGGTTGCGCCGGGCGATCCTTGGACACTGACCTTGATATCCTTGCAGAACGGGCAAGGCTTTAAGGTGAGTTTCTCTATGACGTGATCAGCGTGCACCATCTCAGATGTTCGGGACGTACCGCTTCCAGTTGCCGCTCCCGGCGGGGTCTTCGGTAAATTGCAGTCCGCACACATGCTGTGCGCTCAGCGCTCGAAATTTTGCATCAAGCTCGCGGATCGGATCGCCATTTGAAACCGCCACCTTGAGCGCTTGTTCGGCTTGGTAAACCAAGTCCGCAGTTGCGGTCAAGAGCCCGAGGCAATACATCTTCCCGCTGAAATCGATCTTCGCAGCCGCGCCGCACTCCGGGCAAACAACATCGGCCATATCGAATCTCCTTTATTGGACCTTTTCAAGCCCAGTCTTTTCAGCTTCATAGGCCTTATCACATTGGTCATGCTTCTTCTGTGGCGGAAGGGCGAGGCCGTTCGCCTTGACCTTGTACTTTCGGTCGACCTGCTCGGAGGGGTCTGTGATCGGCTCACGACAGACGTTACAAATCACATCAGGCATTTTCTCTCCTATGCGAAGTTATAGTCCCCGATCGTGATCTTCGAATTTGCAGCGAGTGAAAGACCGCCGCCAGTAGAAACCCCCTGATTTCCAACCCCGATAGTGTAGTTGCCAGCGCCAGTATCCTTAACGGTCTTCGCTGCGCCGGAAGCCGAGAATGTGTTTCCAATGACTTTGAGTCGCTGGGCAGCGGATTTCACGACATCCGTAGTCCCGGCGAGATAAGAACCTTCCACTATGCAATCGTCGGCGCCAGCCTGAAAATCAAAGCAACCGCCAGTGTTGCTCATCCAGAAATTTGCAAAGCGGTTCTTAGAGCCAGTAATTGTAATAAGCTGAGAGCCGAGCACATCATTGAAAGCTAAAGTAGCTCCCGCAACCGTAATCGCGAGGTTATAACCAAAATCATGAAGAGAATTTCTGGACTCAAGATTCCCCCCATAAATCGTGAGCGTTCCGCCACTAGGACTAGTGTGACTTCCACCCTCTACATCGTAGCCATCGATTTTGCACGCCCCAGCCATCGTATGGCTAGTAGATTTAAGAAGCAGATCGGCATCCGCGTTAAACGTCCATCCGTAGGTGTAGTTCACCTCATCCAGCAATCTGCACCGATTAAACCAGCACGCCCGAGACGCATCGTAGGTATTTGCTGGAGAGGCGGCCTTGACAAGGACCCAACCGCTCGAGCCCGGTGGTAAATCACAATCCTCAAAAACAACTCGGGCTGTGAATGTATATGAGAGGTCTGCCGCTGCGTAGTCTACCAACGTTTTTGCGTTAGATACCTTGCATCGATAGAACCTGAATACGCCGCGCGCATTGGTGTCGTTGAGTTGCACGAACGTCTGCGCCACTGCACCGTCGCCGGAATACGTTTCACCGATTACGTCGTAATATCGGATAGCAGTGAGCCCATTCGGAACGCTCCAATGCACTCCTGCTCCGCTTCGAACGATGGTCGCGCCTGCGGCGAATTCGATGACGACATTTTTATCGGGCATTGTCAACAGACCAACCTTATAACTTCCTGGCGGCACGCGAACCGTTCCACCTGTCGAAGGAAGCGAATTAATGGCCGCTTGAAACGCCGTAGTGTCGTCAGTCGTGCCGTCGCCAGTCGCGCCAAACGTGATCACATTGCGGTTATTGTCGCCGTCGATCCTAGAAGCTTTCCCAATGAGGACTGGACCCGCTCCTGTGTTGATTCCCTCTGGCGCTGCGATAACGGTCCCATCAGCCGTCCCGGTTTCAAGTACAGTCTTAACCGAACCCGTAGCCTTCAAACCGCAGCCTATGATTCTTAGCCTTTTCGCCCCGCTGTTTTTGATCAGCGCGTTCGAAGCTCCCTTGAAGAATCCTTGAAGTGAACAATCATCGGCACCAGCAGTAAACTCGAAGCATTCCGAAACAGAAACATACGACCAGATTCCAAGGAATCTGCATTCTGTATTCGTAACAGTAACTTTTCCAAAACAATGGACGTTGTTCATGCTGAAATGCGTAGATGCCACCACTAAACTTAGGTTCATGCTACAATTTCGAACCTGACTCCTTGATTCCATGGAGGGGGAATGATGAGTTAGCGTCGCACCAGAAATGCTGTTGAAATAGCCGCCGTAATGATCCAACCCGTTAAGGTCGCATGACCCAAGGAGGCTCAACGTGGTATCAGCGTTGATGACATCACCGTCGAAGTTGAACGACCAGCCGTAGCCTAGTCCCGCGTAGTCGTAGACGTGACACTTTGTGAAATAGACGACGCGGGCCGCGCTGTAGGTTCCAGCAACGTCTGGACACTTCACGAGCGTATAGGTCCCGTTCCCCGGTGGGATATCGGAGTCGTAAAAGTAAACACGCGCTGGGTTGATATACGCAAGATCAGCTGCCGCGAAGTTGACCAAGGTTTTTGTCAGCGTGACATTCACGGCATAGAAGCGCACTATCCCTCGAGAACTACTATCGTTAAGGTTGACATATTCCTGAGCGGTCGCACCATCCCCAATGAATCGCTCACCGAAAATTGTATATTGCCTTTCTGCGGTCAACCCAGAAGGGACTTGCCAATGCACTCCTGCTCCAACTTTTGTGACTCTTGCTCCAGGGCCGAAGGACAATTTCATGTCGGCATCTGGAAGGGTTATTGTTCCAGCGAGGTTGTAGGTGCGGCTTCCGGGGAAATATACTTTGTTCCCATTCGCGACAGAGGCGGCTATTGCAGCCTGCACAGCAATGGTATCATCAGTAACGCCATCACCCAAGGCGCCATAATCCAAAACGCTCTTATCTTGCGTGATGGTTAGGGATTGCTCTGGGACTTCGCTGGCGCTTGGCATTAGATATCCACCACATCCGACTGAGCAGTTTCACCAGTGAGCTCGACACTTGCGCCCGCGGCGGTGCCTTGTTTCATGATCACGCGGCAGTACTGGCCTGCGGTCACGAATTTTGGCTTGCTATAAGTGCGGTGGTAGTTTCCAGCCACTGGCAACGTGATGCGGGCGATCGTGGTCCAGTTGTTACCATCGGTTGATTTCTGGATATAGAATCTTGAGTTCACGCCACCAGAGTCCACGCAAGCTGCAAAGTCTGTGATCTTGATGAGGTTGCCCTGGTTTTGACTGCTCGCATCCGGAATGGCGACAACCTGAAATGCAGCGATGAGCACCACCTGAGTAATTGACCCATTGGTGCTCTCACCGTACTTGTCGAGCCGTCCGAGCCATTGGATTTGAACCGGCGCTCCGATGGTGTTCGGCATTAGTCGTCTTCCTTGTTCTCTTTCTTCGTTGGAAAGCTGAAGGCCTTTCCGGTTCCTTTATCGCTTCCGGGCGCCTTGATGCCAACATCGCGGAAGTCCGGCCGATCGCCACCTTCGCCAGGAACCATCGCGGCAATAGGCTCAATGCGCTCCTCGTCGTCGGTCGGCTGCTCCCACTCGCCCTTTTCGTAGTACTGGCGCGCGGAAAGCGGGACATGCTGTAGCATCAGGTTGGCGACCTCGATGGCGTCCTTCGGAACCTGCTTCTTGATCTGCTCCGAAGTGAAGCGCGGGCGCCGGGCCTTCTGGAGCTTCACCATCTCGAGGTTCGCGTAGTTAACGCGCAGGAACGAGCCGACCAGATCGCGCGTGCTGATATCGTCAAGGTCTTCGCGCTCGTCCTGGAAGAAAGCCTCGGTGGTATCGCTCTCGGTTTCCGCCTGCGCGCCGGTTCCATGCGGGCCGCTGCCAACGCCGCTCGCGCGCTTCGAGCCGTTGCAGAGAACCTCGATGCCGTCGTCCAGGTAGTGCATGAAGTCCATGCTGATTTGGTGGCCGGTGCCGGTGGTTTCCAGCACCTTGATGTTATCGATCTTATCCACCACGGCGGCATGCTCGCTCCGCATCGTGAGGAGCACGTTCTGCATGCCTTGACGTAGTGCCTCGTTGGTCTTGCCAACGGAAGCGCCACGTAGGCCGTCGATAGTCCCGATCCAAACGCCGCGCGCCCAGCGGTCGATGCCGTCCGAGATCTTCTCGAACGTCACGGTTTTCATGTAGTGGTAAAAGTAGATCGCTTCGAGCAGCCCGCGGCCATATCCAACCCGGTCTTCGGTATCCGAATGGATATACTCGATCATGGAGCCGTTCAGCTCCTCGGGCAGGATCTCCCACTGCTGGGTGTTGGAGTTATACATCTCGCGGTGGATGCCTTTCTTGACGTTGGCTTCGTTATCCCAATCCACCACCCAGTGGAAGCGGCGCCGATCGACATCCTGAATGTGAACCGGGATCCACCAGTCGCGCTCGGGCAACCCGCCAAGAGAAATCTTTCGCGGCTGCCAGAGAATTGCGCCGTAGGTGCGGCCAACAAACCTTGCTTCGCTCAGGCGCTTGCGACGGGCGCGGAAGCGGTCGATGTGCATGAGGCCATCTTTAACGACCGCGGCGAGCTGCTTATCGGGCTTGTCTTTCGAGCCGTCGTAAGCTTCGATGCGCCAAGGGCGAACGCAGTTTTTGGTGGAGCGAGAAATCGCGGAGTGCGTGAAGGCGTCGTTTCTGACTAACTCCCACACGTCGGCATCATTGAACTCGCTGATGGAAGGGTTGTAGACGTATTGGCTGCGAAGGGCAGACGACAGTCCGTAGGAGTAGAGAAGATCGTTTACTGACCTGACGCTGAGAAGGGTTGTGCTTGCCAAGTCTGTCCCCTCACCTCCCAGCTACTTCACGCGGGGCGCCCGGTTAGGGTCCTACCCGCCGGGCAGCCCCATTCGAGCACCTCGCGCCGCCCAATGATTCTACGCGAAGTATTGTCTTTTGAATGCGTAAAAGCAAGCAGAATCGTTTAGCGCCGATTTGAAGGGTTTTTGGGTGAGTTTTATGGTCTAGGCCGTCCGTTAAGAAATGCGTTAGGATAGCTCGCCAAAGCAGCCAAACAGGCTTATCGCAGAACCCCTAGACCCCCATTCGACCATCTTTGCCGAACGGCGACTTGCGCGGCAGTCCGGCGGGGCCGTTGGTCCTGACCGCGTCCCAAGCGTTCCGCTCGAGATCCTGGTCGGGGGGTGGCAGATCCTCGCGGCGCGCGCTAGGCCGGGAATGGTCCTCCGAGACTTGCCCAACGTCGAACTTGATGGCGTTCACAACCGCGACCCCGTAGGTAGCAGCATCCAAGCAGTCATCGTGATCGCCGTTGGGGTAATAGAGCATTTGCTTTTGGAACTCGCCAAGCCACCACGCGTAGGAGCACGTCCAGTAGCGGCCATCGGCCATGAGCGGCGCGGCGTTATAGGCGCGCGCCGTTTTATCGCCGTCGATCTTGACGAAGTTATCGGGGTCGGTTTCGGTATCGCTCTTCGAGAGCTTCCGGACGGGCAGCCCTTTGGCCTTCAGGCGCTGGAACAGCGAAAGCTGAAATGCCACAGCCTCCACACAGATGAACGAGAACTCCCATAGCGCATGGAATTCCTCGATCTTCTGATCGTGGAGGTCGCCGCCCCACTTCCCGAGGTTCGCATCGAGCTGGATCAGATAAGGGCCGCGGGTGGTATTGAACGCCATCCACGCGGAAAGCACAAACCAGTCGGGGTCATTGATCTTCACGCCCTTGGTGGTTTGCTGCTCAGTGGTAGCTGGGTCGATCGTGCAGAAGCGCAGGTTATCGCGCGGCCGGAACGAGAGTTTGCCAAGGCGCGGATCGTCGATCTCGATCGGCTCGTCCATCTTGTGGACCGTGCCGGGGTAGTGGCGGATCCACGCATCCTTGATGATGCCGCCTTCGGCGGGAGACGGCCTCTGCTGTAATTGACCGGCGACGCCGTACATACCAAGCCGCCGCTCGATCTCTTCAAGAATTTGAGGGGTGAAGCGAACCGGATCAAGAACTTCGCGCTCTACTGTGCGCGGGTCACTCCACCCGATCTCGGTGGTGCAACGGCTTCCCTTCTCAAAGTACATTGGTAGGCGTAGGTGAGTCCAGCCGCCTTGCGCAAGGAAGACCCCGCTGGCGTCCTTTTCGTGGAGGCGCTGCATGACGCAGATCTCGGCCGTGATCTTCTGATTGCGATTCCGCCGCATGGCCCATTCATGGTTGAGCCACATTGTGGTGTTCTCGCGCTCAACTTCTGATTCCGCTTCCATGACTTTGTGTGGATCGTCTAGCAAAAGTATTGCAGCGCGACGCCCGAGGACATCGCCGTTTACAGAGGTAGCGAACATGAAGCCGGTCTTATCGTTAATGAACTCACCCTTGGCTTGCTGGCTATCGGATAGCGAGAAGACATTTCCCCAGCGCGCTTGATACCAAGTCGAGTTGATGACGTAATCTCTTCGGCGCACCGAGTCACGTAGCGAGA
>Ga0247665_1000036_pt1 | contig 17820 bp, 20 predicted proteins | sample CNK06_metaG_FD_182716 | JGI IMG/M metagenome (GOLD analysis project Ga0247665, IMG submission 182716) | Soil microbial communities from Purdue University Martell Research Forest, Indiana, United States - CNK06 | ecosystem: Environmental > Terrestrial > Soil > Temperate forest > Bulk soil... | reverse complement strand
CTGAAAAAATTAGGGGCCAGGTTCTCGGGGTCGCGAGTCGAGGGTGTCGGCGGACCTTTCCCGGTCAAAAAAGCGGATCTCTTCCTCGGCAACGCGGGAACTGCTTTTCGTCCGCTTACGGCGGCGCTCGCGTTTTCAGGCGGCGTGTATCACCTGTCAGGCGTGGCCCGCATGCACGAGCGGCCGATCGGAGACCTCGTGGACGCGCTGCGCGGCATCGGCGCGCGCCTCGAGTACGCCGGTAACGACGGCTTTCCGCCTCTCGCGATTCATCCCGGGAAAGTGAATGCGCGCCGGGTCAAGGTGAGAGGCGACGTGTCGTCGCAGTTCCTGACCGCGCTGCTGATGGCGCTGCCGCTGACCGGGATGGACTCGGCCGTGGAGGTGCAGGGCGAGCTCATCTCGAAGCCCTACGTCGAGATCACGCTCAACGTGATGCGCCGCTTCGGCGTCGAGGTCCAGCGGAGCGGCTGGAGGTCTTTCGAAATACCAAGACAAATCTATGTGAGCCCGGGGCGGATCCTGGTGGAGGGCGACGCGTCGAGCGCTTCGTATTTCCTCGCCGCGGGCGCGCTCGGCGGCGGGCCGGTGCGCGTGGAAGGCGTCGGGCGCGCGAGCATCCAGGGCGACGTGCGCTTCACCGAGGTGCTGGAGCGCATGGGCGCCCAGGTTTTGCTCTTTGACGATGGCATAGAAATCCAGAATCTAAAGGCGAAGCTGAAGCCCATCGATATGGATCTGAATCACATCCCGGACGCGGCGATGACCGCGGCCGTGCTGGCGCTTTTCGCCGACGGACCGAGCACCCTGCGCAACATTGCGAGCTGGCGCGTGAAGGAAACAGATCGCCTCGCCGCCATGGCGACCGAGCTGCGCAAGCTCGGCGCCGAAGTCGAGGAAGGCGCAGACTTCCTGAAAATCATGCCGCGTCCGCTCAGGCCGGGGACCACGATCGATACCTACGACGATCACCGCATGGCGATGAGCTTCTCGCTCGTCGCGCTCGGCGGGGTGCCGGTGACCATCAACGATCCCGATTGCGTCGCCAAGACCTTTCCGGACTACTTCCGGGTTTTCGGAAGCATTACTTCATGAGCTGGAAAAACGTGGTCTGTCCCTGGTTTTGAGCGATGAATATCCCGGTCATCGCCATCGACGGGCCCTCGGCCTCGGGCAAGGGGACGATCGCCAAGCGGGTGGCCCAGACGCTGGGTTTCCACTACCTGGAGAGCGGGGCGCTGTACCGGCTGGTGGCCCTTCTGGCGCTGCGGCAGGACCTGGAGGACGAAGCGCGCCTCGCCGAAGCCGCCGAGAACATGGACGTCGACTTTCTAGGCGAGGAAATAATCCTGGAAGACCAAGAGGTTAGCCAACATATCCGGCACGAGGCGGTGGGGAACCGGGCCTCCGAGGTGGCACGCATGCCGGCGGTGCGCCGGGCCCTGCTCGCCCGGCAGCGTGCATTCCGCCGTGCTCCGGGACTGGTCGCCGACGGGCGCGACATCGGGACTGTTGTTTTTCCGGACGCCGCCCTCAAGATCTTCTTGACAGCGGACCCCGATGTCAGGGCGGAGCGACGCTATAAGCAGTTGATAGAAAAAGGAATCAGTGCTAATCTGCGCGCCCTTTCCCGTGATCTTGCGGAGCGGGACGCGCGCGATGCGAATCGGCCCGTCGCTCCGCTGGTTCCGGCGGCCGATTCGCAAGTGCTCGATTCCTCGGCACTTTCCATCGACGAAGTCGTCGAGCGCATCGTCGGCTGGTGGCGGGAGGGAAGCAGCATGGGTGGCCATCGCTGAACGGTGGCCGTGTGTTCAACGGGCCCGCGGGCGCAAGCCTGCGGTTTGAATAGGTTTTTCTTCCTCCTTAATGGCAAGCATCTCCTCAGCACCGCAGTCCCAGAAGTCCTCACCCAAACCCGCTCAGGCCTCCGGCGGCGAATCGTTCGCCGCGCTGTTCGAAGAGAGTCTCAACCGCAAGGAGATGCGGGTGGGCGAGGTCATCACCGCCGAGGTCGTCAACGTCGACGACAACTTCGTGGTGGTTAATGCGGGGCTGAAATCCGAGAGCGTGATCCCGGTCGACGAGTTCCGCAACGATGCCGGCCAGGTCGAGGTCAAGGTCGGCGACTTCGTCAGCGTCTCGATCGAGGCGCTGGAGGACGGCTTCGGCGCGACGCGCCTGTCGCGCGACAAGGCGAAGCGCATGGCCGCGTGGCTCGAGCTCGAGAAGGCGCTGGAGACCGGCGAGAAGATCGAAGGCATGATCACCGGCAAGGTGAAGGGCGGCCTCACCGTGATGGCGAAGGGCATCCGCGCCTTCCTCCCCGGCTCGCTCGTCGACCTGAGGCCGGTGAAGGACACCACGCCCTACGAGGGCAAGGCGATGCAGTTCAAGGTCATCAAGCTCGACCGCAAGCGGAACAATGTAGTGGTGTCGCGGCGCGCCGTGCTCGAGGAGACCGCGGGCGCCGAGCGCGAGCAGCTCCTCGCCTCGCTGCAGGAAGGCGCCACCGTCAAGGGCATCGTCAAGAACATCACCGATTACGGCGCGTTCGTCGACCTCGGCGGCATCGACGGGCTGCTCCACATCACCGACCTCGCGTGGCGGCGCGTGAAGCATCCCTCCGAGGTGCTGAACGTCGGCGACGAGGTCACCGCCAAGGTGCTCAAGTTCGACTCGGAGAAGAACCGCGTCTCGCTCGGCCTGAAGCAGCTCGGCGAGGATCCGTGGGTCGGCATCGGCCGGCGCTACCCGCAGGGCACGCGCCTGTTCGGGAAAGTCACCAACCTCACCGACTACGGCGCGTTCGTCGAGGTCGAGTCCGGCATCGAGGGCCTGGTGCACGTCTCGGAGATGGACTGGACCAACAAGAACGTGCATCCGTCGAAGGTGGTGCAGGTCGGCGACGAGGTCGAGGTGATGATCCTCGAGATCGACGAGGAGCGCCGCCGCATCTCCCTCGGCATGAAGCAGTGCATGCCCAACCCGTGGGAGGACTTCGCCCGCGAGTACAAGAAGGGCGACAAGGTCAAGGGCCAGATCAAATCGATCACCGACTTCGGCGTGTTCGTCGGGCTGCCCGGCGGTATCGACGGCCTGGTGCACCTCTCGGACCTCTCCTGGTCGACCGCAGGCGAGGAAGCGGTCAAGAACTTCAAGAAGGGCGAGGAAGTCGAGGCGGTGGTGCTGTCGATCGACGTCGAGCGCGAGCGCATCTCGCTCGGCGTGAAGCAGCTCGAGGGCGATCCGTTCACCAACTTCATCGCCAGCCACGAGAAGAACAGCGTGGTGAGCGGCAAGGTGAAGTCGCTCGACGCGAAGGGCGCGGTGATCGAGCTCGACGGCGACGTCGAGGGGTACCTGCGCGCCTCCGAGTTCTCGCGCGACCGGATCGACGACCTGCGCGCGCACCTCAACGAGGGCGACACGGTCCAGGCCATGATCATCAACGTGGACCGCAAGAACCGCTCGATCAACCTCTCGGTCAAGGCGAAGGACCTGTCCGAGGAGACCGAGGCCATGAAGCAGCTGCGCACCGAGAACGCGGCGGCGAGCGCCGGCGCGACCAACCTCGGGGCCCTGCTGCGCGCCAAGCTCGACAAGGGCAGCAACAACCCGCAGCAATAGCGAGGACACGAGCCAGGGACTGCCATGGAGGGGGGAAGAGTCGCCATGACGAAGTCGGAACTGATCGCGCGGCTGGCGCAACGCTACCCGCAGCTGGTGGCGAAGGACGCGGAATACGCGGTCAAGATGATCCTCGACGCGATGACCCAGGCGCTGCTCGCGGGCAATCGCATCGAGATCCGCGGCTTCGGCAGCTTCGGCCTCAACTACCGGCCGCCGCGCACCGGCCGCAACCCGAAGTCGGGCGAGAAGGTGCAGGTGCCGGAGAAGTACGTGCCGCATTTCAAGGCCGGCAAGGAGCTGCGCGAGCGCGTCGACCAGGCGACCGAGGAGGCCGCGGCGGCGGAGCCGCAGCGCGCCTCGCAGCCCGTCCGCTAAGGCGTCGAACCGGGCGGCATGCGTATCGTCACCTGGACGATCCGCCTCCTGGTTTTCGTGCTGCTGGTCGCGTTCGGGGCGAAGAACGCCGACCCGGTCACGCTGCACTTCTACTTCGGCCTGTCCTACCAGACGCCGCTGATACTCGCGCTCTTTGGCGCCTTCGCCGCAGGCGCGTTCTTCGGCGTGCTGTCGCTCCTCGGGCGGGTACTGCGCCAGCGGCGCGAGATCTCCTTCCTCCGGCGGAAGCAGGCCGGCGTCGCCGAGCCGGCGCCGCCCGCGATGCCGCCGATGCTCTAGCCATGGAGTTCGAATACTGGTGGCTGCTCGGCTTCCCTCTGTTCTTCGGCCTGGGCTGGATCGCGGCGCGCATCGACATCCGCCAGATCGTGTCCGAGTCGCGCGCGCTGCCGAGCTCGTACTTCAAGGGGCTCAACTTCCTGCTGAACGAGCAGCCCGACAAGGCGATCGAGGCGTTCATCGAGGTGGTGAAGGTCGACCCCGAGACCATCGAGCTGCACTTCGCGCTGGGCAGCCTGTTCCGCCGCCGCGGCGAGTACGACCGCGCCATCCGCATGCACCAGAACCTGGCCGAGCGCCCGGGCCTGGGCGCCGACCAGAAGCTGATCGCGCTCGCCGAGCTCGGCCAGGACTACCTCAAGGCCGGAATCCTGGATCGCGCCGAAGACGTGTTCCGCAAGCTCGAGAAGAGCCCGCAGGCCGCCGCGGCGCGCCGCCACCTGCTCGAGATCTACGAGCAGGAGAAGGACTGGGACCGCGCCATCGAGATGACCAAGCTGGTGCAGCCCGATCCGCGCGACCTCGCCCAGTACTACTGCGAGCTCGCCGCCGCCGACTCGGCCGAATCGCGGCCGGACGCGGCGCGCCGGCATCTCGAGGCCGCGCTCGAGGCAAACCGCAAGTGCGTGCGCGCGAGCCTGCTGCTCGGCGACCTGGACAAGAGCCAGGGCGACCTGGACCAGGCGATGGAGCACTGGAAGCGCGTCGAGTCGCAGAACCCGGCCTACCTCGCCCTCGTCGCGCAGCGCCTGCTCGACGCCTACCGCGAAGCCGGGCGCGACGAGGAGGGCCTCACGCTCCTCACCGGCTACCTCGAACGCTATCCCTCGCTCGATCTTCTCGATACCCTGTTCCAGCAGACGCTGGCGGCGAAAGGACCCGAGCAGGCCTACGCGCTGGTGCGCGACGAGCTCAAGCGCAACCCGACGCTCCTCGGCCTGGACCGCCTGCTCGAGGCGCAGATCATCGCCGCCGGCTCGCCCGACAAGCGGAGAGATTTGGAGCTGGTGCGCAGCCTCGTGCACGGGCACACCCGGCGTCTCGCGCGCTATCGCTGCGAAACCTGCGGCTTCAAGGCGCGCCAGTTCCACTGGCGCTGCCCCGCCTGCGGCGGCTGGGAGACCTATCCCCCTCGCAGAACCGAAGAGTTTGATTTAACGCCATGAATGTGACCGTTGTAGGAACCGGATACGTCGGGCTCGTCACCGGAGCCTGCCTCGCCGACGCCGGCAACACGGTGTTCTGCCTGGACCTCGACGCACGCAAGATCGGCATGCTGAACGACGGCAAGATCCCGATCTTCGAGCCCGGGCTGGAGGCGATCGTCCAGAGAAACGAGCGGGCCGGGCGGCTCATTTTCTCGACCGATGTCCCCGCGAGCGTGGCGCACGGCGAGCTGCAGATCATCGCGGTCGGCACGCCGCCCGGCGAGGACGGCTCGGCCGACCTGCAGCACGTGGTGGCGGCGGCGCGCTCGATCGGCCGTCACATGCAGGGCTTCAAGGTGGTCGCGACCAAGTCCACGGTGCCCGTCGGCACCGCCGACAAAGTGCGCCTTGCGATTGAAGAAGAATTGAAACGGCGAGGCGCCGGCGTCGATTTTTCGGTTGTTTCCAACCCCGAGTTCCTCAAGGAGGGTGCGGCGGTCGAGGACTTCATGCGGCCCGACCGGGTGGTCGTCGGCGCCGAAGACGAGCGCGCCATCGCGATGCTGCGCCAGCTGTACGCGCCGTTCCAGCGCAACCGCGACCGCATCATCGTGATGGGCGTGCGCTCGGCCGAGCTCACCAAGTACGCCGCCAACGGCATGCTCGCCACGCGCATCTCGTTCATGAACGAGCTCGCCAACCTCGCCGAGGCGATCGGCGCCGACATCGAGGAAGTGCGCCGCGGCATCGGCTCGGATCCGCGCATCGGCTACCAGTTCCTGTACCCCGGCGCCGGCTTCGGCGGCTCGTGCTTCCCGAAAGACGTGAAGGCGTTGCAGCGGACCGCTACCGAGGTGGCCAGGCCGCTGCGCGTGATCAACGCGGTCGAGGCGGTCAACGACGCGCAGAAGCACGTGCTCGCCGCGAAGGTCGCCCGCAAGTTCGGCGCCAACCTCCACGGCAAGACCTTCGCGCTCTGGGGGCTGGCGTTCAAGGCGAATACCGACGACATGCGCGAGGCGGCGAGCCGCACGGTGATCGCCGACCTCACCGGCGCCGGCGCCTCGGTGCGCGCATACGACCCTGCCGCGGGGCACGAGGCGAAAGCCATCTTCAAGGGAAGCAAGACGGTGACCATCGTCGACTCTGCGAGCGAAGCGCTCGAAGGCGCCGACGCGCTCATCGTCGTCACCGAGTGGCAGGAATTCCGCAGCCCCGACTTCGCGGCGCTCAAGGCCCGGCTGAAAACGCCGGCGATCTTCGACGGCCGCAACCTGTATGACCCGGCGGTCCTGAAGCGGCTCGGTTTCGAGTATTTCCCGATAGGAAGAAAAGCATAGACACCTCGAAGGCAAGAGTGCTCGTGGTCGGCGACGTGATGCTCGACCGCTACTGGTTCGGCGAGGTGTCGCGCATCTCGCCGGAAGCGCCGGTGCCGGTGGTGCTGATCGGACGCGAGGAGCAGAGGCTGGGCGGCGCCGCCAACGTGGCCTGGAACTGCAAGGCGCTAGGCGCGCACACACGCCTGCTCTCGGTGGTGGGGCGCGACGAGCCGGGCGGGCAGCTCGAGAAGCTGATCAAGAAGGAAGGCATCGAGGCGAGCCTGCACCGCGACGGCAAGCTCGACACGACGCAGAAGCTCCGCGTCATCGGCCGCAAGCAGCAGCTGCTGCGCATCGACTTCGAGAAACCGCCTTCGCGCGAGGTGCTCGCGGCCAAGCTCGAGGAATTCAAGAGCGCGCTGGCCGACTGCGACGTGGTGATCCTGTCCGACTACGGCAAGGGCGGCCTCACGCACATCACGGAGATGGTGCGCGCGGCGCGCAAGGCCGGCAGGCGCGTGCTCGCCGATCCGAAAGGCGACGACTATTCGCGCTACAAGGGCGTGAGCGTCATCACCCCGAACCTCGACGAGCTGCGCCGGGTGATCGGCACCTGGAAGGACGAGAAGGATCTCAAGGGGCGCGCCCAGGCGATGCGCGAGAAGCTCGGCCTCGAGGCGCTGCTCCTCACCCGCGGCGAACACGGGATGACTTTGTTTGCCAAGAGCAAAACCACGACGATCCCAGCCGTGGCGCGCGAGGCCGAGGTGTTCGACGTGACCGGTGCCGGCGACACGGTGATCGCGACCCTCGCCGTCATGCTTGCGGCCGGCGCCGGCATGGAAGCCGCGATGCGCATCGCCAACCGCGCCGCGGGCATCGTCGTGGGTAAACTCGGAACTGCGGTCGCGACCCATGCCGAGCTTTTCGGCGGCATGCGGAGGCGGGCGCAGGACCGACCGAAGACAGGCGAGAAAGACTAGTCATGTACTACGTGGTCACCGGCGCGGCCGGATTCATCGGCTCCAGGATCGTCGAGGCGCTGAATCGCGCCGGCGTCACCGACATCGTCGCCGTCGACAACCTCAGCCGCTCGGCCAAGGTGGCCAACCTCACGCGCCTGGAGATCGCGGATTTCCTCGACAAGGGCGAGTTCCTGCAGCGCCTGGACAGCTTCGACGGCGCGGTGGAGGCGGTGCTGCACCAGGGCGCGTGCTCCGACACCATGGAGCTCGACGGGCGCTACATGATGGAGAACAACTACCGCTATTCGAAGACGCTGCTCGACTGGTGCCAGGAGGCCGAGATCCCGCTCCTGTACGCCTCGTCGGCGTCGGTCTACGGCGCGGGCGCCGAGTTCCGCGAGGAGCGCGCCTGCGAGCGCCCGCTCAACGTCTATGGCTACTCCAAGTTCCTGTTCGACCAGCTGGTGCGCCGCACGCTGCCGGGGAAGACCGCGCAGATCGCCGGCTTTCGCTACTTCAATGTCTACGGGCCGAACGAGGCGCACAAGGGCCGCATGGCCTCGGTCGCGTTCCACGCCTACAACCAGCTCGCCGCCACCGGCAAGGTCCGGCTCTTCGAGGGCTCGGCGGGGTACGGCAACGGCGAGCAGCGGCGCGACTTCGTGCACGTCGACGACGTGGTCGACGTGAACCTCTGGTTCCTCGAGCACCGCGAGGTGTCGGGCATCTTCAACTGCGGCAGTGGACGCGCGCAGACCTTCAACCAGCTCGCCGCCGCGACCATCAACTCGGTGCAGGGCAGCGACCACACCGCGCGCGAGCTGGCCCAGCGCGGCTTCATCGAGTACATCCCGTTCCCGGAGGGCCTCAGGGAGCGCTACCAGAGCTTCACCGAGGCCGACCTGTCGCGGCTGCGCGCGGCGGGCTACCGCGGCGAGTTCAAGAGCGTCGAGCACGGCGTCGCCTCGTACGTGAGCGAGCTGCGGCGCGCCTAGTGATGGTGAAGAAGCGGGCATGGCGATGAAGCGCACCATCGAAGACTTTATCGGCAACACGCCGCTGGTCCGGCTGCAGCGCCTGCCGGATTCGGACCGCAATGCCGTGCTGGTGAAGCTCGAGGGCAACAACCCCGCCGGCTCGGTGAAGGACCGGCCGGCGATCGCGATGGTGCGCCACGCCGAGGCGCGCGGCGAGATCAAGCCTGGCGACACCCTGATCGAGCCGACCTCCGGCAACACCGGCATCGCGCTCGCGATGGCCGCGGCGATCCGCGGCTACCGCATGGTGCTCATCATGCCCGAGCACCTTTCGGCCGAGCGCCGCCAGACGATGCGCGCCTACGGCGCCGAGATCATCCTCACCCCGCAGAAGGGCGGCATGGAGGGCGCGCGCGACCTCGCCGAGCGGATGGTGCGCGAGGGCAAGGGCACGATGCTCGACCAGTTCGCCAACCCCGACAACCCGCGCGTGCACTACGAGACCACCGGACCCGAGATCTGGCGCGACACCGAGGGCAAGATCACGCACTTCGTCTCGAGCATGGGCACGACCGGCACCATCATGGGCTGCTCGCGCTTCTTCAAGGAGAAGAAGCGCTCGATCCAGGTCATCGGCTGCCAGCCCGAGGAAGGCTCGCAGATTCCCGGCATCCGCAAGTGGCCGGAAGCCTACCTGCCGAAGATCTACGAGCGCCCGCGCGTCGACCGGCTGGAGTACGTGAGCCAGGCCGACGCCGAGGAGACCACGCGCCGCCTGGCGCGCGAGGAGGGCATCTTCGCCGGCATCTCTTCGGGCGGCGCGGTGCACGTCGCGCTGCGCGTCGCCAAGGAGCACAAGCACGCGGTGATCGTCGCCATCGTCTGCGACCGCGGCGACCGCTACCTCTCCACCGGGGTCTTTCCTGACTGAATGACCCCGATCCTCGTATTCGACATTGAGACGATCCCCGATTGCGCCGGCATCCGCCGCATCCACAGCCTGCCCGACGATTTGCCGGACGCCGATGTAGCCGAGGTCGGGTTCCAAAAACGCCGCGCCCAGTCAGGCAACGATTTCCTGCCGCCGCACCTGCACCGCGTGATCGTCATCTCGTGCGTTGCGCGCGACGACGAAGGCGTCAAGATCTTCTCCATCGGTGAACCCGAGCGGGACGAGAAGACGACACTGGCGCGCTTCTTCGACGCGATCGAACGCAAGACGCCGCAGCTCGTGTCGTGGAATGGCAAGGGTTTCGACATCCCGGTGCTTAACCACCGCGCGCTGATCCACGGTGTTTGCTGCACGCGCTTCTGGGAGCTTGGAGACGCGGACCAGGCGTTTCGCTTCAACAACTACGTGAACCGCTATCAGACGCGCCACCTGGACCTGATGGACCAGCTCGCGATGTTCAACTCGCGCAATTTCGCGCCGCTCGACGATCTCGCCCGGCTTGCGCGCCTGCCCGGCAAGCAGGGCATAGGCGGCGCCGAAGTCTGGTCCGCCTACCGGAGGGGCGAGATCCAGGCGATCCGCGACTACTGCGAGGTGGACGTGGTGAACACGTTCCTGCTGTTCCAGCGCTTCCAGATGGTGCGCGGGCTGTTGACAAGCGAAGGATACGACGCGGAGTGCGGCCTCCTGCGCGAGACGCTCGAGCGGCGAACCGAGCCGCACTGGCGCGAGTTCCTGTCGCTCTGGAGGTGAACCTGCGCATCGATTCGCTCGACGCCGAGGGGCGCGGCGTCGCCCGCAACGCCGAAGGCAAGGTGGTGTTCGTCGAGGGCGCGCTCCCCGGCGAGGAAGTCGATTTCCAGGTCCTGCGCAAGAAGTCCTCGTTCGAGATCGGGCGCCTCACCCGCGTGCTGGGCGGCTCCTCCAGCCGGCAGACGCCGCGCTGCCCGCATTTCGGAGTCTGCGGCGGCTGCAGCCTGCAGCACACCGACGCGCGTACCCAGATGGCCGCGAAGCAGCGCTGGCTCGAGGAGAACCTCGCGCGCATCGGCAAGGTGCAGCCCGACACCATGCTGCCGATCATCTACGGCGAGGACTGGCACTACCGCCGGCGAGCCCGCCTCGGCGCGCGCTACGTTCCGAAAAAAGGCGGCGCGATGGTCGGATTCCGGGAGAAGCGCTCGAGCTACATCACCGACATGCGCGAGTGCCATGTGCTTCCGCCGCAGGTCAGCGCGCTCATCCTGCCGTTGCGCGCGCTGGTGGAGGCACTCTCGGTCCGCGCCCGCTTGCCCCAGATCGAGGTCGCCGTGGGCGACAACGCGACCGTGCTCGTGATCCGCCACCTCGACCCGCTTACCGACGAGGATCGTTCGTTACTGAGGAGCTTTGCCGAAACCCATCCGGCTCACCTGTGGCTGCAGCCAGGCGGGCCGGACACCGCGCGGCCCTTTCATCCCCCGCAAAGCGAGCTCTACTACGAGCTGCCGGAGTTCGGCCTGCGGCTCGCGTTCCGGCCGACCGACTTCACGCAGGTAAACCACGGCGTCAACCGGGTGCTGGTGTCGCGCGCGGTGCGGCTGCTCGACCCGCGGCCCGGCGAGCGCGTGGCCGACCTGTTCTGCGGGCTCGGCAACTTCTCGCTGCCGCTCGCGAGCCGCGGCGCCGACGTGATCGGCTTCGAGGGGAGCCGCGAGCTCGTCGAGCGCGCGCGCCAGAACGCGGCGCAGAACGGCCTCGCGGTTCAATTCGAGGTCATGAACCTGTTCGAGCCGCAGCTCGCGCCTTACGCGCCAATCGACAAGCTGCTGATCGATCCGCCGCGCGAAGGCGCGGTCGAGATCGCAAGAGCGCTGCCGGGAACCTGGCCGCGGCGCATCGTCTACGTCTCGTGCGACCCGGCGACGCTTGCGCGCGACGCGGGCGTGCTGGTGCACACGAAAGGTTTTCGCCTCGCGGCCGCCGGCGTGGTGAACATGTTCCCGCACACCGCGCACGTCGAGAGCATCGCGCTCTTCGAACGCTGAGTGGTTGAGAGTATCCTCCGCAGATATGCAGACAGCCCCTGCTGACGTGCGGACGCTTTCAGAAGTGCGCGATGCGCTGCTGCGGCTCTACGGCGAGGCGAGGGACATCGGCGAGCACCAGGTCGCCTACCACGCGCTGGCCGGCGCGCTCCACGCGGCGGAAAGCCTGCGGCAGCCCGACGTCCTCGATCAGGTCGCGGCGCTCGCGCGTGAGCACCGCAAGCGCATCGACCAGGACGATCCGAGGCATCCGCTTTCGTCCCAGTCGGCCTCGATCCGGGGCCACCAGAGCATCTTCGAGCAGCTCGCCATCACCTGCGCCGCGGTGCGCGCGCGCCTCAAGGCCGAAGACCTGGTCCGGAAATAAGAAGGGCACCCGAGGGCGCCCTTCGTGTACCGCCGCGCCGGCGCGGGCTAGTCCCGATCGCCGCTCAGCGCGAGCAGGATCTGCAGCAGGCTCGAGAAAATGTTGAGCAGGCTGAGATACACGCCCGTAGTCGCCATCACGTAGTTGGTCTCGCCGCCGCGCACGATGCGGTTCAGGTCGTAGAGCAGGAAGAGCGAGAACACCACGATGACCAGCGTGGAGATCGTCAGCGCGAGCGCCGGGATCTGGAAGAACATGTTGGCGAGCGCGGCGATGAGCAGCGCCACCATCCCTACGAACAGGAACTTGCCCATGAAGCTGAAGTCGCGCTTGGTGGTCGTCGCGATCGTGCCCATCGCCAGGAAGATGGCGCCGGTTCCGACCGCCGCGTAGCCGACGAGCTGCATGCCGTTGCGCATGGACAGCGCCACGTTGAGCAGCGGCCCGAGGAAGAGCCCCATCAGGCCGGTCATGAGGAGCAGCAGCGCCACGCCGATCCCGCTGTTGCGGTAGTGCGCGATGCCGAACTGCAGGCCGATGACCGAGGCGAGCATGAGCACCACCGAGATGACCGGGCTCGCCATCATGGCCGGAGCGAGCTGGATCCCGATCGCGGCGCCGATCACCGTCGGCACCATGGTGAGCGCGAGAAGCAGGTAAGTGTTGCGCAGAACCCGCTGGGCGGAATCGGCAGGCAGCGCATGGTCCTGCGCCGCCGCGTAATTCCCGCGGAAATCCTGGTTATCGGTTCGAATGGGCTTTAGTTCCATTTTGGGTGGGGCCTCCTGCGCATAAGACTACCAAACCTGACCGGAGTTTCAACGGCTTAGAGTGCAGCTAGCGCCAATCTGGGGACGCCACCGTGGGTTTTCAAGGGCTTGGCGCGCAAAGATGCGGCGCCACGTCGGAACGAAGCTTGCGTGAGTGTCCCTACTCAGCCCGGTTACAAAGGAGATTTCCCATGCTGCTTTCTCTGCGTTTTCCGCTCTTGCTCGCCGCCAGTCTCGCGGCGTTTCCCGCGCTTGCCCAAGTGGGTGGTGCCGGCGGAGCCGGCGGTGTCGCCACAACCCCGGGCATTGTCGGTACGACGCCGGGCGCGGTGACCACGACTCCCGGAATCGGGACAGCGTCGCCAACCACCCCGGGTGCTCAGACCACCTCGCCTTTCGCGACCACGCCGACGCCGAGCATCACCGGCACGCCGCCGAGCCAGGTTGGCAGCATCGTCGGCTCAACCCCCACCATCGGGGGCAGCGCGAGCACCGGCAGCAGCGTCGTCGGCTCGGCCCCAGGCATCCCGCCAGCGGCGACGCCTTCGACCTCGCCGTTCTCGACCACTACGGTGCCGCAGTCGACGACGATTCCTTCGACCACGGTCCCTTCGACGACGATCCCTTCGACCACCATCTCGCCGTCGACGACGCGCATCTGTCCGAACGGCATGACCACCTGCTAGCGCGGCGCGCCTACTTCGAGGAAGGCGCAGACGGCGCGGCTACACCCGAATCGAAGGTCCGCTGGTCGATCTCCAATACCTGCGGGTTCTGCACGGTCGTAGTCGCGCCGGTCCTCGCATCCTTGAAGCGGATCGCGCCATCCTTCCGCGTGAAATCTCCGGTGTAGTACTCCCTTCCAGTATCGAGGTCGGTCACCTTGAAGTAAGTCGCGGTGCATGCCGCGGCGATGAGCAGCAGCGGCATCAGGCAACTCACCTTCCACTGTGCGGATCTCAAATTCGGCCGCCCCGGTCTGCGAAATGGCAGAAAGCTAGAATATCAAGGATAGGAGAGTTGGCAGAGTGGTCGAATGCGGCGGTCTTGAAAACCGCTAGCCCGGAAGGGCTCGGGGGTTCGAATCCCTCACTCTCCGCCAGTACCGTGGACCACGCGGTGTGAGCGCAGCCATGATGGACGGCGCAATGGGTTCGATGATGGGCTGGATGATGGGAATAGGCCTGCTCGGCTGGGTCCTGGTGATCGCGCTGCTTGTCGCAATACTTCTTGTCCTCGTGCGTCTCCTGAATGAACGCAAGTCAAGCGGCGGGCCGGGAAGGACGGACGGCAGGACGACCGATCCGTCGAAGAATCCATAGCGACACGCTCGCGGTAAGATCCTGGCCCATGTCTTCCCGGCTTAAACGACGCTTCGCCCTGATTCTGCTGGCGTTGCTCGCGTTTGCGCAGGTCAACGTTGCCCTCGCCGGGTGCTTCAGGGACCGCGCGTCGATGATGCCCGCCAGCGCGGCCAATTCCGACCCCGGCGCTCCGTGCGATGGCTGCGACGTGCCGGTGTCTAAGCTGGCAGACCACATCTCCAATGCGTGTGTAGTCCATTGCACCTCCGACCTTCAACTCGCGGGTGAGCCGTTTGTGGTGGTGCTTAGTGCTGCCGACATGCCCGTGTTGGCGCTAAAGCCCTTCGAATCGCCGCCACGCGCAAATAGAGCGTTGGACGGTCCTCCCGTAGCCGCGCCGCCACGGCGCATCCTGCTTCACTCCTTCCTGATCTGATCTTCCCTACGCGCCGCTCGGCGCGCTGGTAGCCATCTTTGGGCCGCTGCCGCGTGCGGCCGGTTACGACAGTTGGATTTCGGAAGTGAACTCGATGGAGACTGTAACGTGAAAATAGCCAGTTTGAACGTCGCTGTGCTTTTGGTGGCTGTCGTGCAGCCAAATTTCGCCGCAGGGGATGCTAACCGGGGCGCAAAGATTTTTAGTCAATGCATGGCCTGCCACTCTCTGCAGCCCAGTGAACACCGAACGGGCCCGAGCCTCGCGCATGTCTGGAACCGCAAGGCTGGGACTTTGGATGACTTCATGCGTTATTCGGAGGCGCTGAAGCGCTCCGAGATAACCTGGAACGAAGCGACGCTGGACAAGTGGCTTGCCAATCCGGCGCAGGTCATTCCCGGCACGACCATGACCTTTCCCGGGATCAAGGACCGCCAGTCGCGGCAGGATCTGATCGCGTATCTAAAAGCAGTCGACGAAAACAAGGCGCCGCCACCCTCTGCAAAAGGCGGCGGCATGATGGGCATGACGCGCGCGAGACCCGACCTTAAAACCGCGCCGCCCGCTGGGCAGGTCCGCTCCATCAAGCACTGCGGGGACACATACGCCGTCGAGACCGCCGACGGCAAGTTGGAGAAGGTCTGGGAGTTCAACCTCCGATTCAAGACCGATTCAAGCAAGCTCGGCCCGGCACCCGGCAAGCCGGTGATCGTGGGAGCCGGAATGCAGGGCGACCGCGCTTCTATCGTTTTTGCTTCCCCGAAGGAGATCAGTGAGTCCATCCGTGCCTCCTGCTCGTAGCGGTTTGCTTTTTTTGCTCATGCTCATGGCGTGTGGCGAGCGCGGCGCCGATCCTGTACAGGTCGCGCGTGGGGAGAAGCTTTATGCGCAGCACTGCGCGTCGTGCCACGGCGCAAGGTTAGAGGGGCAGGCCGAATGGCGGACCCGACTACCGAACGGACGGATGCCTGCGCCGCCGCATGACGAAAGCGGTCACACTTGGCACCACTCGGACGAGGTGCTATTCGGCATTACCAAGCGCGGGCTTGTACCACCCTATGCACCGCCTGGCTACGAGAGCGATATGCCTGCATTTGGCGGCGTACTCAGTGACGATGAGATCCGAGCCGTACTTGCGTTCATGAAGAGCCACTGGACCTCGCATGAGGTGCTCGATACGCGAGCTGAGCTGCTACGAAACAACCCGGAGAAACGATGACCTCGAAATATTGGTTTGTTGCGAGCCTCGTCCTTGGCGTCACGGCGCTCGCGCATGCGCAAGTGACGCTGACCCATGTCCACGGTCTTGCGTATAGCAGCGACGGCAAGCGGCTGATGATCCCAAGTCACCACGGGCTGGCCGTATACGAGGCTGGAAAATGGTCGAAGGCGCCCGGGCCGCAGCACGACTACATGGGCCTCGCTGCCACGGCGAACCACCTCTATAGTAGCGGTCACCCAGCGCCGGATTCTGGCCTGGTGAACCCCTTCGGGCTCATTCGGAGCACTGACAGCGGAAAGACGTGGGAAAAGCTCGGTCTCGAAGGGGAGACAGATTTCCATTTGCTCGCCGCAAGCTGGAACACCGGCGCGATTTGCGTGTGGAACCCGGCGCCAAGCTCTCGCATCCGGCAGCCGGGTTTGCACTGCACCGGGGACGCTGGCGGGAGCTGGCGAGCCGCCGATGCGCGCGGCGTGAAGGGAGAGCTCATATCGGTCGCCGTCCATCCTGACGACGTGGAGCTCGTCGCGCTGGGAACCTCCGAAGGCGTATTCGAATCGAGCGACGGCGGCAACAGCTTCAGTCAGATTGCGCCCGGGCCGGGGACAGCGGTGTTTTACGACCTGGATGGGAAACATCTTTGGTACGGAAGCTTCGACAAGGCAGCGCAGCTTGTGCGGGCACGTTTGCGGCAAGGGCCAAGCTCGCGTATCAAGCTGCCGGCCGTAGGCGATGATGCCGTGGCTTACATCGCGCAGAACCCGAAGACGCGCGACGAATACGCGATTGCCACGTTTAAACGGAGCGTCTTCCTATCGAAGGAAGGCGGACGCACGTGGAAGCAAATTGCGGATAACGGTAAGGCGCGATAGCTCGCCCGGCGGCTGCAATACGTCAGGAAACGACGTGTGAGACAAAATTCCGGACCGAGTTGCTTCCCACTATGTGACGGCAGTTTCAAAGACTGTCGGAGTGTCGCTATTTGCCTACAGAAGCTTCCATGAAACACCGACGCAAGCGGTTGACCTAGGCAGTTATCATCCCGTCCGGAGGGATACATAACATGTCTAACGTTCGCAACCTCAAACCCGTTACCGAGTTGAAACGCCGCGTCCTAGTCGTCGAGGACAACCTGGATTCCGTGCATTCGATGGCCATGCTCGTGAAGATGATGGGCCACGAGGTCCAGTTCGCGATCAACGGATTCGCCGCGCTGGATATCGCAAGAACCTTCCGACCCGACATCATTCTCCTCGATATTGGCCTACCAGATTTCAACGGCTGCGAGATTGTGCGGCAACTGAAGTACGAACAAGGCCTCCAGAACACCCGCTTCATAGCCATCTCCGCACTCCCCGCCCAACAGTTTAAGCAGCGCGCGTTGGACGCTGGCTGTCACGAGTTTTATCCCAAGCCGATCGAGCCGAGGCTGCTTGAGCGCCTGTTAGGCGAGGCGAGCACGACCGACTAAGTCGTTGCCGCTCCAACTTCATTTCCAGAACATCCGCGGCGCCAAGCTAACCAAGGGGCCCTTCAACTCCATCGTTCTGGAGGGCGAGACCGTCCGGGTTCAAAGAGGCGGAGACATCATCGCGGTCCATCTGCCTCACTCCTGGAGCGTCGAGGGTGTGGAGTTTCTCAGGCTCGACGTTGAACCCGAGGTCCGCGTCGCGTGAGGGCTTTGAGGGCGCTCCATCAACGACCGGTATCTCCTTCGGGAAGGCGAGGCGTCCATCAAGCGGTTCTTTGCGTCCACCCGGTAACCTGAACGCGTTCAGTGCGGTGCTTGCCGAAGGGCTACCAGCCCGCGTTGTCTGATTCGCCTCGTACGAGCGCCAGCACCTCTTTGAAATCGTACGGTTTGGTGAGGTGATGCTCGCACCCGGCCGCGCGTGACTTGGCGCGATCGGCGTTCGTACCATAGCCGGTAATGGCGATGATCCTCGAGGCCCCCAGGCCGGGCTGCACCTTGAGCCATCTCGCCACTTGATAGCCGTCTACGCCGGGCAGGCCCAAATCGAG
>Ga0247665_1000023_pt1 | contig 21883 bp, 33 predicted proteins | sample CNK06_metaG_FD_182716 | JGI IMG/M metagenome (GOLD analysis project Ga0247665, IMG submission 182716) | Soil microbial communities from Purdue University Martell Research Forest, Indiana, United States - CNK06 | ecosystem: Environmental > Terrestrial > Soil > Temperate forest > Bulk soil... | reverse complement strand
CGTAATCAGTGCTAGGGTATGTCTAGGGGAAGGACCGCTACTCGGTCTGCGTTCGCTTGGCTTCGGCTGGGAGTTCCGCTAGGGCTGGGTAAGTGGCCCTTCTCTCGATTCTCGGTCGGCTTCCTCAGAAGTCGGCGCTCGGCAAATCCATTCTCGGATCGCGCACTCTCGCCCAGGACATGCGTGCGGAAACTTCACGAACCGCTGATGCCTATTGAAGTGTCCCGGCACGACAGAAAACCGCTGCGACACTGCGTCATCACCCTTGGGCAATGCCTCTGCGACAAGTTCAGGCCACAGTGTCATCGCGTGTTCTGATAGATCGACCACTGCCCATACGCGATCAGCAGGAACAGCGGAACCAGAATGATCGGATGCTGCGTCATCACGTCTAGGAGTTGCGTCACGATGTCCATACTGGCCCCTTTTCTCACCAACTACGATTCGGCCAGATTATCACTTGGCCGTTCACGACTTCACCAACGAACTTCGGCTGCGGCCCCATCATCACGCACGTCCGCGAACTCGCCGCATAGAAGAACGTCTGACATGCATCGCACGTCGAGTAGGCCGACGAGTCATAGAAATCGTGGCCGCACGTTGGACAAATAAAATGATTCGATTTCACTGCCTTTTCCTTTTCGGCTAGGGCTGGAGCGTTGGTGCAGCGCTCAATCATGTTTCGTTGGCCACGGCACGCGACCGGCTTGCACCATCAACCGATCAAGATACATCGTATCGAGAATATCCCATGCGTTCGTCACGTTGACCGCGTCGGGATGCTGTTCGACTTTTCGCGCTGCGGTCAGTGGATCTATATCGTCAATCCACCACTCGTGTGCGTCACCTGAAAACCAAACCGTCGGCTTGCTCATGGCAACTCCGCGAGATACAGATCGAATCTTCCAGCCGCGTTACTCACATACGCGGCGACACGTCCTGCCGGATCGAGGTTTCCGAATACTTGGGTATCGTAGGTGCCATCTGAAATCATGCCGTGCGCCAGAATCGGCGTGATGCCTGACCCATCGAGCACCACAAGGCTCAAGTGTGTCTCATCACTGAGTAAACAGCGGCCGGCGCGCACGGAGACGTGACCCATGCGCGTGGTGAAGAATAAATCGCGGCGTTCTCCGGTGCGGAAGTCGAGCATCGCGCAGCGTCCTGGGTCGGGTTTATCCGTTTCTCCGATGATGAACGATGGTCCGCAATCGGAATGTCCAAATGCGCCGTTGGCGTCCGTGATGCGCGCCGATGATCCATCCGACATATCGATGATGACGTTATCCTCGTTCTCTTTGATGACCAGAAATGCGCCATCTGACGTGATTTGCGATTCATCGAGCGAACCGTGAGCGGGAAAGAATACCGACTGCTGGCCGAGTCGCACGGCGATCGTGCCGATGTTCAGATACGGTCCTACGTCCATGATTTCCTGAATCGTCGCGCTGTGCGTCAATCTATCGTCGGAGCTGTGCGCTTGCCAGATGCGATGATTTTGGTAATCCGCACACTCGCTAATGTCGAATACCACGCGCGATTCGCTGGTCAACGGATTCATGCGAACCAGTCGCGGTCCAACTGTGCGCGATACCCAACCATCTGCGCCGAAATACATGCCTTCGCCAGTGCCGAGTAAACCGAGCAGCGGCCCGAGTCGTTCCACACTTCTCGAGCGCAGATTCACGCGAAAGAATCGCGGCGCTCCGTCTCGATGGCCGACAAAACAGAGCACATCATCGCCTTGCACGAACGCTTGCGACCAATAACTATAGCCGCGGTTCAGCAGCTCGCCGTCTGATGCGTCCGTCACGCGAATCGGCTCCACGTTGGGCTACTCTACTCCGTGAGAGGACGCTCAGTCGTTTTCATCGTCGAAGTCGTTCATTTCATCTGCGACGGCGGACTGGATGGCTTTTGCTACCCGTTGAACGCGACGTTCGTATTGCGCGTCTTTCGCATCATCATTCGGAATCGATACGAAATGTCGCGCGAGTTCTTCACAAGCCGGGTCATAGAGAATCTGTCTTTTCATGCGTTCTCCGTTTTGACTGCTCCTACGTGCGAGAACTAGCCGCGATAAACGTCGTCGTGGCGTCCTGACCGGGCTTGATACCGGCTTGTCCGATGATCCCTCGCAGCATGGGCGAGATGCTTGCGATTCGTGCGCCTATCAGTCGGTGCTGTTCACGCCAACCGACCCAGGGACCGGAGAACCAGCGCAGTGCGTGTCCTTCCACGCCGCAGAGACAGCCACGAACGACGGACCCGATCCTAGCACACTTGCGGAGCGCTTCGCAATTCGTGTATGCTCAACGCTCCGTAAACACAGATTGGAGCACAGATGGCAAAGAACAATGGCGAAGTCGCGAAAGAAGAACGGCCAGTCATGGTCACGACCGCGCACCGCGGCGTATTTTTCGGTTACGCCACAGACGTGGACGGCGAGATCGTGAACTTGAAACGTGCGCGCTTGTGTCTCTACTGGTCCGCCGATGTGAAGGGTTTCATGGGCCTCGCCGCGTATGGACCGTCGAAGTCGTGCCGTGTCGGGCCACCAGCTGATATCGCGCTTCGTTCGATCACTGCGGTGCTCAGCGTCACACCGGAAGCCGTTGCAAAATGGGAGGCTGCGCCGTGGTCGGCGTAGAGACGCTGCGCGGCGCGCTCGACGGCGACGGCTACGGCTACGGCAACGGCTACGGCAACGGCTACGGCAACGGCAACGGCAACGGCTACGGCTACGGCTACGGCTACGGCGACGGCAACGGCGACGGCAACGGCTACGGCTACGGCTACGGCGACGGCTACGGCGACGGCGACGGCAACGGCTACGGCTACGGCGACGGCAACGGCTACGGCTACTGGCTCGCTACGCTCGCCAGCATCACGACTCGATGGCTCGATACGCAGCGTGAGCGGTTGCGCGTTCTTATTGAGAGCGGCGTGCGAATTGCGTTCTGGCGTTCCAACGCTGACGGATTGCCATCAAACGGCGGTGGAGCGATTGACGCGGCGGCTCCAGGCGTCACGCATCGTGTGAAAGGCCCGCTTCGCCTCTGTGAACGCGGCACACTGCACGCGACATTGAATCCGCCGAAGTGGGAAGGATCGCGTCTATGGGTGGTCGCTTTACACGGCGAAGTCATCGGCAATGAAGAAAAGTTCGGCTGCTTGGAACGTGAAATCATCGGCGAGTGCGACGTGAACTAAATGGATCATATTTCTAGCGGTTATAGCGCGTTTCTCGCACAGAAGCGGAGAGTCAACTAGCGCGTATTGGTTCGGGCTTATTGATTCTGTTGCGCGGCGGACGAATCCAGAATCTATTCACTTCAGGCCGAAGTCGTTTGATCAGTCGATATTCGATCATCAGCCAATCACCGGCCTTACGAGATACACGAACCTTTATTGTGAGCGGCGTATTCGGCGTCACTCCCCAACGTTTAGAGTCTCGCCAGTGATTTTCAAGACGCGCATTTAGATTTTGGGTTGAGCCGATGTATACGAGCGTGCGACCGCGATAAATCGCATAGCATCCTGGCATGTTCGGAATGCTGCCGCGTGTTGCCTTCGTCCATCCACGCGAGTTAAGCAGACTCTTGAAGGCGCGAGTCTTCTTTAGTCGTTTTCTCGCCTCACGTTCAATCGCTCTTTGTTCACGGATACGTAAAGCATCATCGAAAAGCGCATCTAGTCTCGCGGTAATAGCCGCGCGTTCTTTCTCGATAGGTGGTGGTGTAACCAATAACAGAAACGGAGCAACAGAAGACATATGGGCCGACATTCCTAGCACATAACAACTGTAAATGTAGTAAAAATTTCGTAAGTTTTATAATTTTACAATTACTGTAAGTTGTTGATAATCCCAAAAATGGACATAGCCTTAAAAACGCCGGAAACCGGGCTAGATTCAACGCGAAACAGTTTCGGCCACTCCGGTATTACCCGCCCATCGTTCGCCGCTCCTAGCGGTTTTTGGGTTTCTGAAAATCTCCACGGTTCAGTAAACATCTTGAACGCTCCGAATTGACTTCAGCGCACGATTTTGAGACACTACGCGCTTCCGTTACCCATCGTTACGGTAGAGCCATGTATAACAAGATTTTTACGAAGATCCTCGACTCTTCGGTCTGGCTCGAACCCACTCCCACACGCATCGTCTGGTTTACATTCCTCGCCGCAATGGACGAAAGCGGCTATGTGCAGTTCGCGTCGGCCGCGAATGTCGCGCATCGCGCCCGCGTCGAACTAGCTGAAGCAGAATCGGCGCTCGCCTGCCTAGAAGCTCCAGACCCGCACTCATCGGACCCTGACAACGAAGGCCGGCGCATCGAGCGCGTCCCTGGCGGCTGGATGATTTTGAACGCGGCGAAATACCGCGACTTGATTTCCCGCTCAGTCATCCAAGAGCAGACACGCATCCGTGTCAAAAACTACAGAGAACGCCTTAAATCACAGAATCTAAACGAAAAGAAGCGTGTAACGCATAAGCGTAACAGGCGCGTTAGTGATTCGTTACCTGTAACGGGCGTAACCTCTTCAGACACAGACACAACTACAACGATCTTATCTAGAGAGAACCAGTTAATTACTGAAGTCCTACCTCTCTCCAACTCTGATCACGCGCGCGAGTCAAATCAATTCAAAAATGGAAACGGTCACGAAGATCCTGACGGGGCGAAGTCATTCCTCGGCTGGTTTCATCAGCAATACAAAACCGACCGCAACGGAGCCGATTACCTCATTCACAAGAAAAAAGACGAACCCATAGTCCGGTATCTTCTGAAACACTTCCCAGCCGATAGACTTCAGAAGCTCGCGAAGATCATGCTCTCCGAAAAAACAGATGATTCATTCATCGTGGAATCAGACCGCAGCATTTCAGTGTTGAAGATCAAAGCCAACTGGCTGAATGATCGACTCGCGGCGTGGGAGCGGCGAAATGCAAATTAAGCTCGGCTTCAAGTGTCCCAAATGCGCGAATAAAGGCATGATTGCGGTGCGCTACCGCGATGGCTCTGCGCCTGATATTGCGCTCTGCGATTGTCGGCAAGGTCGCGGACTACGCAATTTCGATGATGCCGAAATCCGTCGGCGCTTCATCGATATCGGTCCAGAAAGCAGAATCGCAAATCTTGAAGATTTCAACGATGACACGCCGAGCACGCCGGACGTGACGAACGCCGGCCGTCGTCCACTGACGCCAAGGCTCTGATGAAAACATGGGAACGTATCGCCTACCGTGAGATGTGCGGCGGGTGTGGGAAATTACTTCAGCGTGACGATCCGGTGCTCGCGACGACGATTAACGGATTGCGACGAAAGTTGCTGCGCTGCGCGGAGTGCGCCGGCCCTGCTCCACCAGATTTACCAGTGCTCGGCCCACGTCAGAACTTCACGAAGCCGATGCAAGCGTTAAAGCGCGCGATTCCGAAGGACTACACGAACCGGATGCTCGGAGAACGCGAATGAACGCCGGGTGCTACTATCGCTACGTCGAAAAACGGAGCGGGAAAGTGTGGATACCGAATCAACCGCACAAGCAGTCCATGTGTCTGCGTCGGCCCGTCATGGCGCATCGGCGCACGTTCCGCGTAGGTGATCTAGTCTTACTCCTGATGTGGGATGATGGAGTATTCGCATGAGTCCACGAAAATTCCATCAAGGTGACGGCGCGCGATCAGTGAATCCACACGATCACGTCTCCAAAGAATCCTGGTGGACGAAACACGCGAAGCCAGAGGACCGCGACACCTTCATGGCGGAAGCGGCGGCGCGAGCGGTGGCACGGCGGCACGCTGAGAACGCGCTGGAAGCCAAGCGATCGATTTCGGCTGGGATTAACTTGTGGACTCGTGGATCAGTATCGCTGAAACCGCTGAAGGCGAAACCGTGAGCGACGAACGAGCGGAAGTCCAGCGACTCAATCCGTGGCAGGGCGTTCACGAGAAGATATTCTCGGACACGACAGACGAACTCGACATCGAAGGCGGTCTAGACTCCGGCAAGACGACACTGCTGCTCGATAAGGAAATTTCATTCCTGAAAAACGATCCAGGGATTTACATTTTCCTCTCGCGTTACTCGGATACCGACGTGCGCACGAAACTGCGTCCAGCTTTTGAGCAAGTGTTGGAAATCCGCGGCATCACCGATTACGAATGGGATCGCGACGAACTGGTTTACAACTTTCCGAATGGCTCGAAAGCATGGGCCTATGGGATTCTGTCGTCGAGCGGCGAACGGCGATATGGAAAACTCCGCGGCCTCGGCGTGTCACGAATCTACATCGACCAAGCCGAGGAACTTCCCGGAGACATCGCGGAAGAATTACGACTCCGCTTGCGACAACACGGCCATCGTCACCAAATCACGTTTTCGCCGAATCCAACACACTTCACGCACTGGCTTGCGGATCGCAAGGGTGGCGGATTTCCAGTCGATAATTCGATTCCGGGCCGGCGCTACTACGCGCTGAGTATCTACGACAACGCTTACAACTTGCCGGCGGAAACGATCACACGCGCGGAGCGGACATATCCGGTCACGCATCCAAAACACAAGATGGTTATTCTCGGGCAGCGCGGCCCGAACATCTTCGGCAAGCCGGTTTATGCGGATGCGTTTCGGCGTAACCTCCACATGCGGCCGATGACCATCAAGCCAGGCGCGAAGTTGATCGAAGCGTTCGACATTTGGAAACATCACTTGTGCTGGGTGCTTGCTGAACGTCCCTATGATGGCGGCTTGCATTGTCACGGCGGGATTCTCGGTGAGAATTTATTCCTGCCTGATTTTTTGCAAATCGTGAAACAGCATCGCGCCGCATGGTGCAAAGACGCGGCATCGGTGGAGACGTGCTGCACGGCCACGTCGAAGCAGGACGATCCGACGCGCTTTTCGCCTATCTCGATTCTAAAACGTGCGCAGTTCAATCCGAAGTGGCGCGACAACGGTGCAGAGCCTGATATCGTCCTTGCGATGATTCACCAGATCGCGGGCTACATGCGCCGACGTTCGGCGTCAGGCGATGAATCGTTCGCGGTCAACAACGATGAATCACGCTGGCTGCGTGCGACACGCGAGTCCGCTGAAGCCTGCCCATTTCTGGACGAAGCGCTCGAGGGTGGCTACGTCTGGAATCCAAATGAAGTATCGCTAGGCTCGCAGGCGATGGTGCAACCAAAAGCCGATGATTGGTTCGAACACGGCATGCACTGCGTCGAAGCACTAGAACTCAATTTCGGCGCTGACCAGCCGACGGACGCGGACGCCGCAGCGCGCAAGAAAGCCCAAGCGAAGCAACTTGAACCAGCCAGCGGCGAATCCCGTTACGGCTGGATGGGTGCATGAAACTGGACAACGGTGTTACCATGAGCGACCATCAGGTTTACATGCCATCCAAGAACGGCCCGTTCCGGTGTGACCACTGCACGCACTACGCGGCGGCATCACGCTGCCGACAGCCGGACATCGTCGCGCTGCTCGGCGCGGTATCGCCAGGACTCGCCAAAGTCGATCCGGGCGGCTGTTCGGATTACTTCCACCCTCAAACCCCGCGCTCACTCGCAGAACGGATGCGAGGCTGAACATGCCAGCCGTCTCAAAAGCGCAGCAACATCTCATGGCCGCAGCCGAACACGGCGCGAAGTTTCCGATGGCGCAGAAGATTCGCGGCTCCATGACGATGAAGCAAATGCACGACTTCGCCAGTGGCCCGACCAAAGGCAAACCGCAACACGTTCGCAAGGGAAAGACACGCTGATGGCGCGTGACCGCTACGCTGCGCAACGCTTACAGGATATTCCCAACGTCGGCTACTCGACGTGGAAAGAAAAACAAATCAGCGATGCGATCATGTATTTCATGCGAGACGTGGAGCGCAAGCGTCCGCTCTTGCTTGAAATCGTGATCGGTGGACGCGAGAAATGGTTGCAGACGGCGCACAAGGTGTGGGGCATGCGCGCACTGTTGACGACTGACAAGCTCGATGAGATCTTTGATTACTTCGTGCAGCAAGCCGGCCCGAATCCCACGGAACAACTTCAGGCACTCGCCGACATTCGGAAGTATTCCTGATGGCGAAGCGTCGAGCACCACGGCACGATTCGATTGCGCTCGCAGTGCGCGAAGAATCCTCCCGCCCATCATCCGCCGTTGATACTGACGAGCGCGAACAACGCGCCGCCGTCTCGCCAGTCGTCATCGAAGCGCGCGAACGCTGGCAGCAGTGCCAATCCGCAGAATCCACGATGCGGGCATCGATGCTGGAGGCGAAAAAGTTTCGCGCCGGCAATCAGTGGCCCGAAGAAATCAAGATTCAACGGCAGGGCGGCGGCTCCGTCGAAGGGCAAGCCGCGCAACCGCCGCGGCCGTGTCTAACCATCGATCGGCTCTCGCAACCAGTTCGGCAAATTTCCAACTCCATCCGCACGGCGAACTTTGCGATCCAAGTCATTCCGAACGGCGCTGGTGCAGACGAGCAAATCGCCAAAATCTACGAAGGCATCGTGCGGAAGATTCAAACCGACTCGCGCGATGAAGCCCCGGTGGAGTGGGCCGCAGAAGGTGCCATCGAAGCGGGCCTCGGCTGGTTTCGTATCCGTCCGGTCTATTGCCACAACGACGCGACGACCGTCGGTGCCGAAGCGTTCGACATGGAGCTGACGCTTGAGCGGATCACAAACTCGCTGACGGTGTATTGCGATCCGCACGCGAAGAAACCGACACGTGCCGATGCGAGGTTCATGTTCGTCACGGAGGACATCAGCCACGATGAGTTCAAGCGGAGATTTGACACGGCCGACTACGCGAGCCTCGAAGAATTTTCATCGACAGGAGATCTCGCGCAATGGGTGACGGACAAAACCGTTCGCGTCTCCGAATACTGGCGCATCGAAGACGAGATGGTCACGGTGGCGCAATTACCAGATGGGCGCATCGTGAGCGGTGCAGATATTCCCGACGGACAGCCGCTGCTGAAAGTGCGTCAAGTTGCGGTGCCGCACGTCAAGATGTCGGTCATCAACGCGATGCAGGAACTTAGTAAGTTCGATTGGCCTGGTTCGCACATTCCGCTGATTCCGATCATTGGCGAAGAATTGAACGTGGATGGTCAAGTGCTGCTGCGCGGCGTGATTCAGGAAGGCATGGACGCGCAGCGCATGGTGAATTACATGTATTCGGCGGCGATTGAAACCGTCGCGCTCGCGCCGAAAGCGCCGTTCATCGTCGCGGATGGACAGATCGACGAATACAAACAAATCTGGCAGAACGCGAATCGGTTCAACTATGCGTATCTGCCCTACACGCCGACCGCGCTGAACGGCACGCCGGTAGGACCGCCGAATCGTCAGGACGCCGAGCCGCCGATACAGGCGATGGTGTTGATGCTGGCGAAGTCGGAAGATGCGATCAAGGCGACGACGGGATTATGGGATGCGTCACTCGGCAACATGCCGGGACGCACATCGGGCCGAGGCATCCGCTACTTGCAGCAGCAAGGCGAGATGGGCTCGAGCAATTTCCCCGACAACATCCACCGGGCGCTCGTCTATGCCGGCGAACAGTTGATCGAAGTCATTCCGAAGTATTACGACCGTCCAGGCCGCGTGCTGCACATCCTCGGCGAGAATCTCGAAACGCAATCGATCATGGTGCAGCCAGGAGCGCAACAGCAACCGCCGATGAATCCCGAACTCATGCAAGGGATGCAGGGGTTCTTCGATCCGAACGCGGGCAAATACGCCGTCAGTGTCGAAGTCGGCAAAGGCTTCGCGACGAAGCGCCAAGAATCCGCGGCGATTCTCGGCGACATGATTACCGGACTGCCGCCAGAAATCGCCGCCGCTGTAACGCCAGCATTCATCCGCATGATGGATTTCCCGAACGCGCAAGAAATCGCGGATGCCGCACAGCGCGCACTCCCGCCGCAGTTGCAGCCGAAGTCACAGCAGCCCGATCCGGCTGCGCTCCAAGCGCAACTCGCGCAGATGGGTCAGCAGCTTCAGGAACTGCAACCACTCGCCGATAAGAACCACGCCGAGTTGATGAAGGTGCAATTCCAGCAGCAGGAAGAAACCAAGCGCACGGCGATGGAACTGCAAAGCAAAAAAGAAATCGCCATCATCCAGCAGACCGCGCAGATTTTGAAGACGGATGCGAAATTGGATGCGGAAAACGCGCGAACGCAAGCGGAACTCATCGAGTCGTATATCGACAAGGCACTCGGCCTCCATGTGGACAAAATCAAGCAACTCATGGAACACGGCCACGCGGCCGGAACGCAAGCCGCTGATCATGCCCATGAAGCCGGGATGCAGGCGGCTGACCACGCGCACGAACTGACGCTGGCGGCGACACAAGCGGCAAACCAACCAGCCGACTCGGAAGCCCAAGCGTGACAAAACTTGCTATTTCGTGTATCTTCGCGGTCATCTCCGCATGAATGAAGATCTGAACGCGCTGGACCCGGTATCCGTCGAACACGACGGACGTGTCCTGACAGGCGTTGGCGTCACACCGGAAGAACTCCAATCGGTCATGGAGGATCGGACGCCGGAGCCTGCGAAAGACGCGAAGTCTGGCGATGGCGCAGCGGCGGACGGCACGCCGGCCGGCTTCGAGCGCAACGACGATGGCACGTTCCGCAAACAGCCGAAAGGCCGTGAGCGTTTCAGTAAGCTCACGTCCGAACGCGACGAAGCCGCGCAGCGTGCGAGCGCCATCGAAGCCGAGCGCGATCGACTAAAATCAGAACTGGACGCGCTCCGTCACGCGCAATCTGCGCATCTCGCCGGTAATGGGAACGGGCATTCGCAGCCAGTCCAACCGGCCCAGGCACCAGCCGTCCAGATTTCACGCACGAAGCCTGTGCTGGAAGATATCGGCACGAAGTATCAAACCTACGAAGATTACACCGAAGATTTGGCCGACTGGAAAGCCGAACAACGGCTGACGCAGTTCGTGCCTGAACTCGAAACGCGCATCCGTGCTGGCATTGAAGCGGATCGCGCGGCGCAAACGTTTCAGCAGACCGTTGCCACAACGATCGAACGTGGGCGCAAAACGTATCCCGATTTCGATGCTGTCATTGCCGCGAGCTCGGTGGTGTTGCCGTGGCCGGTCTTGACGCTCATCGCCCAACACCCTCAGTCGGAACATCTCCAATACGTGCTCGGAAAAGATTCCACGAAGGCGACTGAAATCGTGCAAGCGTATGCACGCGATCCGTTGTCGGCCGGTGTCTTACTCGAACGCGCCTTGGGACCGATCGCTGCTGCCGCCTCTCCGGCCTCGACAGCGCGAGCGGGAGTCACCACTTCTGCGCCAGCACCCTATCAGCCGGTGGGGTCAGGCACAAAAACGACGGTGCCCCCGCTCGAAGATCTAGCCGATCACGGCGACGATTACGATACCTCCGGGTATCGCGAACGCCGTGCGGCTGCTCTGCGCGGAGGGTCTAGCCGTCGCTAAGTGAGGCTCACTTGGCGAATACGTTTCTCACGAACAAGGTCATCACCTACGAAGCGTTGGATGTGCTCGAAAACACATACAACGCCATGATTCACATCAACTCCGAGTATTCCGATCAGTTCCGCTTCGGCGGGGCCGTGCTCGGACAGACGCTCAGCATCCGCAAACCGCCGCGCTTCCTCGGCCGTCTCGGTCAGGCGGTCCAGATCGAAGGCATCACCGAAACCTTCGTGTCGCTCACGCTGTCGTATCAGCGTGGCGTGGACACGCAAGTCTCGTCCCAGGATCTCGTCCTCAACATCGATGATTACCGGAAGCGCATCCTCGAACCGGAAATCGTCCGCCTGTCGAACTTGATCGATCAGGACGTGTGCGGACTCGCGCAGGGACTCAACAACTTCGTCGGCGTTCCCGGCACGACGCCGTCGCAGTTGCTCACCTACCTCCAGGCGAAAGCGAAGCTCGATAACTTCGCGGCGCCGATGGACGGCAAACGGCATTTCTTCCTGAATCCGACGAGCGAAGTCACGATTGTGGACGCGCTCAAGGGACTCTTTCAGGCATCATCTGAAATCGCCGAGCAGTATCGCGAAGGCGGGATGGGCAAGGCGATCGGTTTCAATTGGTGGATGGATCAGAACGTTTACGTGCAGACGGTCGGCACGCTCGGCGGCACGCCGCTGGTCGATGGTGGCAGTCAGTCCGGTTCGTCCATTCTGACGAAGGGCTGGACGAGCACGACGCTCAACGCTGGCGACATCATCAGCTTTGTCTCCACGTCCACGCCGGTCAACGGTGTCAATCCGCAGTCGTATCAGTCGATCGGCGCGCCGATGCAGTTCGTGGTGACGGCGACGACAAGCGATTCGGCCGGCGCGATGACCATTCCGATCAGTCCGGCGATTGTCGGCCCTGGTTCAAGTCTTCAGAACGTGACGAACCTTCCGGCCGACAACACGTCGATCTACGTCTACGACACGGTGTCCACGTCGTTCTCCAGCATCAGCGGCAAGCAGTCGCCGCAGAATCTGGCTGTGCATCGTGACTTCGGCACGCTCGCGATGGTGGACATGCCGCTGCCTGGTGGCACGGACAAAGCGTATCGCGCAAGTTCGCGGAAGTCGGGCAAGTCGATCCGCGTCATTCGCGATTACGTCGCCACGTCGGACCAGTGGATTCAGCGCCTCGACGTGCTTTACGGCGTGGCGGTTCTGCGGCAGGAACTCGGCTGCCGGGTGGGAGCGTAAATCATGGCACTGTCCACAACCTACGTGCCCGGAGCCATCACGGCGACGGCGAACAAGGTCAAACTGAATGCGTTCACGAATCCAGGCTCATCGGGCATCGGCCCGTTGACGATTCTGCGATTCGCTACCGGCGAATACTGTCTCGTCACGGATGCCAGCCTCTCGCCGACGCTGGAAGTCGTGCGTGGCTGGAATGGGAGCCGCGCTGTTGCGCACAGCGCTTACGAAGGCGTGCAATATGGCCTCGCGAACGATGCGTCGTGGCCGCCGGCTCCAGCCACGGTGCAGCAGGTCGCGCCTGTTGCGATCACCAACGCGCAGGAAGTCACGCTGACCGGCACGACCGGCACGGATGCCGCCGTCGTGACGGCTCCATCGCCGGCCATCCTGAATTGCTCCGGCGCGTCTGGCGCTGGTGTCAATCTGCCGGTGCCGACGGTCGGTATGTCCTACGTCGTCAAAAATAGTTCGAGCGGGACGATGAAGGTCTACTGCGTGGGCGGGTCGATCAACGGCACGACTGGCACCACGGCCGTGACGATGACGACCACTGGCACGGTCGGCGATCAGTTCTTCTGCGCGACGGCTGGCGCGTGGCAGGGTGCGCCGACTTCGGTCTAGTTCGATGATCCGCCGAGTGCATCTTTTGTCCACGCCGAATGTGCAGCCGATCGCGGCTGATTACCTCGACGTGTTCAGTGGCTTCACTCGGCGGTTCGCAGAACTCCTGATGGAGTTGGGAATTTCGGTGTATCTCTACGGCTCAGAGACAACCGATGCGCCATGCACGGAACTCGTCACCTGCATTTCCAAAAAGGATCAGGAAAAGTTCTTAGCTGGCGAGCCATATCACAAGGCGTGGTATGACGCGGCGAATCCCATGTTCGGTCATTTCAACGTGCGCGCCGCGTCTGGCATTCAGGCACGAAAGGAACCAGGGGATATCATCGCGACGATTGCCGGGAGCGCGCAAGCGCCGGTCTGGCAGCAGCATCAGGAATTACCGCTGTTGGAATATTCGATCGGCTACCGCGGCGTCTGTGCGCCGTATCGGGTATTTCAGAGTCACGCATGGCGGCACGTCGTGCATGGCTTCACCGGCTGCGAATTTGGACGAGAGTTCGATGATGTCATTCCGCATTGGTTCCATGAAGATGACTTTCCGGAACGCACGCCGGAGGATTATCTGCTCTATGTCGGGCGCATCACATCCGTGAAGGGACTGCGGACAGCGTGTCAGGCTGCGCAAATCGCCGGGGAGAAATTGTATTTGATCGGCGATGGCGATCCATCGCTGATTACGTATGGCGAGTATCTCGGCCACATGCCGCCAGATGAGCGCAATAGCTGGATGGCTGGCGCAAAAGCGCTGCTCGCACCGACGGAATACATCGAGCCATCGGCTTGCGTCTGCACCGAAGCGCAACTGTGCGGGACGCCGGTCATCAGCACGAATTGGGGCGGGTTCACGGAATACATCGAAACAGGTAAATCGGGATTTCGGTGTAAATCGCTCGATGGATTCGTGGAAGCGATTCAACGTGTGTCGGAGTTGTCGAGAGATTACGTGCGGGCGCGGGCGCGTCGGCTGTATGGTTGGGAAGCTGGACGGAATGCTTACGCCAACTATTTACGCCGCTTAGATGCAGGACTCGCTCTGGCACATCACGAGCCTGCACAGGAACTCATCACCGCTTGAGGAGTAGTTAAACAGATGGCAGTCACCACAATCGTCAAAGAGGGCGCATTCGACCATGACGTGAGGGAGCAGGTCAATGCGAATTTCTCATCACTGTCGGGTTCGACGGCTGGCGGCGCGCTCACAAGCGCGCACCTGTTAGTGGGCGACGGCTCGAATGTCGCGACTGACGTTGCGATGTCTGGCGATGTGGCGATCGACAACGCCGGGGCAACGAGTATCGCGACAGGTATCACGACGCATAAATTGCCAGCCGGCGTGGCGGCGGGCTATGTCGTCGCGCGTGGCATCACAGCGCTCGATGGGTCCAATCCGACGAGTGTCGCCACTGGTCTGACCACCGTTACGGGATTCGCGGCCACCGTGAACGCGACGACTGGAACAGCCGTTGTGACGGTCACGTATGGGACCATTAGCGGCGGGACCGTTCCCATCTACGGTTGGCTGGCCGATGGCAGCGCCTCTACCGGAACGAACAATGTGGCGTGGGTCGCTGTCGGAACCTAAGCCGTCCACAACTCAGGCGTCTTGGATGGTGTATCCAGCGAGTCCACTGCGGTGGACGTTCACGCACGCTGCGGATTCGCAGCAGAAAGAACCTCATGGAGTTCTCACCGGAACAGATGGCGGAAATCCAGCGGATGATCAACGAAGGCATGATCAGCCAGACTGGACGCAGTCCGCTTCGCGATCGACAGTTACACGATTTGCGGTTGGTGCCGACGGCCACTGATCCGCGTCCGCTGTTCATTCCGAGCGCCGAGCTGCCGCGGGACGCGAAGCCGTATGTCTATACGAAGTTTCCGTCGATCCGCTGGCATCGCGAAACCGGCGCGGAAGTCAGCGTGAAGGATGCGAAAGCCGCTGCTGCGCTCGGACCGGAATACGTGGACTATCCCGTCCACCTTCAGCCACTCGATCCGATGGCTGGCATGGCCGACGCGCTCGCCGCGCTTACCGACAAAGAGCGCGATGCCATCACGGCGAATCAGCGCGATCTTCGAATGGCGAAGTTGCAGGAGCAGCTCTCACAGATGAGCGAGTCGGATCTTGAAACCGTGCTCGCGTCGGCGCGCGATCGAGCGCTGAAGGCGCAGCCGGAACAGAAGAAAACGAAGTCGGCCTAGTTCATGTCGATCACGGCGCAGAACATCGTCGATACCGCGCTGCTGGAGATAGGCGTCACTGCCACAGGTGAAACGCCATCGTCGGATCAGCGTGCGCTTGGACTGGTGCGTCTGCAAAACATGATCGATAGTTGGGGCGCGGACTTGTTGACGATTCAGGTCACGCAGCGCACGACATATACGCTGCTCTCTGGCGTCAACACGGTATCGATTGGGCCATCAGGCACGATTAATATCACGCAGCGTCCGATCTGGTTTATCGGCATCAACTACGTTGTCCCTGGATCGAGTCCAGCCGTCGAAGTGCCGATGGGTCAGATGGACGATGACAGCTACATGAACTTGTCGATCAAGTCGCTGTCATCGTCGTTGCCGACGCAGTTCTATTACAACGAAACATTTCCACTCGGAGCGCTGTTCTTCTGGCCGACGGTCAATCAGAATGTGCAACTTGCGCTCTATTACCCGCTTCCACTTGGTCAACCCGCGAATCTCGGGGCAACGCTTGAAGGTCCGGCTGGATTCCAAGACGCCTTCGTGTATGGCCTCGCGCTCCGTCTGTGTAACCCATTCGGGCAGCAAGTTCCGCCTCTCTTGCCGAAGATGGCCGAGGACGCTTACGCGCGGATGCGTCGGCCCCAAGTGCAGCCTGGATTGCTCGGTGTGGATAATGCACTAGTCCCGATGAATGGCGGCGGCTATAACGTCCTCTCTGACAACATGGGATCGCCGAGTAACCGATAACGCTCCAGAGGATTTCATGTCCTTCACGCTCAGTCCGACGCAGCCGTTTGCATTCCTCGATACTCAAACCGCCACGACAGCCTCTGGTATTCTCTTGCTCCGTGGGGAATGTGAGCGTTTCACCGTTGTCCTTCAGAGCACCGGCACGACGAGTGGAGGCACGGTCATCATCGAGGAAGCCTATTACGATCCCAATGGGCCCGTCTATGCCGGCACTTGGAGTCAGCTCCAATCCGTGAATGCGTCCAGTTTCACTGGCGGCACGCAGATCGCCTATCACTTCGTCGGTTCGTTCTGGGCTGTCCGAGTGCGTCCCGGCACGACAATCACGGGCGGTGGCAGCGTCTCGGCCTTCGGGTGGGGCAACTAGATGGCATCCAGTCAATTCCCAGGCTTGCCTGTCACGGTTCAGACCGCAACCGCAGGCGCGCTGAGCGGCGATGGAACATCTGGCGATAAATTGTCCGTAGCCGTGGACGGCGGCAATGTCGCCGTCAATGGCTCGAATCAAATTGCGCTGTCTGACTCGCCAACGTTCGCGGGACCGCTAACGGTAACGGCCGCAGCAGATATCGGGAATCTCGTTCTGACCTCGACGGCATTTGCCAGTTTGCCAACACCTGACGCGAGCACCTTTCCGATCGCCATTGTGAACAATTCGACCGTCACGTCTGGAACGGTATCGGCTGGCGGCGGACTACATGTGAACGTCATTGTCTGGACTGGAACGGTCTGGACCGTGCTAAAGAACGTGACCTAGTGTAATGGCTGATATTACGACCATTACGAAAGAAGGCGCGTTCGACCACGACGTGCGGACGCAGATCAATGAGAATTTTGCGTCCCTTGAGTCAGGCGGTGTCACGCCAGCCGGCAATAACTTCGATGTCCAGTTCAATAACAATACCGCCGCGCCGGGGCAGTTCGGCGCGAATGACGCCTTCAACTGGAACAACGACACACTTACCTTAGCGTTAGGAACCGGACCATCGCCAGCTACGCTGGACCTCACGAATGCAAGCGTCGTTGGATTCTCAGGAGGTTCTCCTGGCGGATCGGACGGATCGATCCAATACCGGGTGGATGGATCTACGTTCGGAGGGTTTGGGAGTTGGGATGGGACAGCGGCGACCTTGCCGAAGGTATCCGTGAGTGGCGCGAGCGCGCAGGCGTCACTTGTTACAAATTTTGGCACAGCAGATAAAAACCTGACTTTCACCACAAACGGGTTGATGGATGGCGAACCAGGTAATCTCATCTCCATCAGCTTCACGCATAGCGGGACGAATAGCCCTTTGACCGTCTCGCTCAGCGGATACGCGATCACTGTGCATTTGGCGACGAATGGCGGTGGGACGATTACCTCCACCGCATCAGACGTGGCGAACGCTTCCGAGTTTTTGAGCGGACCTCCAAGTAATCTCGTTTCTGTGAGTGCCGTTACGACCGGGGCTGGCGTGGTGCCAGATATGGCTGAGACGTTCCTGAGTGGTGGAGTCTCTCCGCTCACAGTTACAGGGCTGGTGTCATTCGCAGGAGGCAAAGCGTTCGCAAATGCCAACGGTAATTTCACGGTTGGCTCGCTCGACATCTTCAGCGCGACTGGCGTTTACGGCCTCGCGTTGAATCCAAGTGCTCTAGGCGATCCCACGTTCTATATCAATCCATATCCCTTCGGCACAGACAACGGGCCGGTCAATCTCAGCATCGGTGCATGGAGCACCGGCCAAGTGCTATTTCAGTCAGACACGGTGCTGATGACGCTCGCGGGTGTCGGCACGCGCCACGTCTGCGCGGACACAGATGGGAAGTTGGTGGTCTGCCCGTGATGCGAATACTTTTCCTCTGCTTCTTCAGTGTCTCCCTGCTCGCGCAGACGCCTGAGCCGTCATGCTAGCGAAGTGTCACGGCTGTAAAGAAGCGAAGATGTGCGCCTATTGCGGGCTGTGCGATCACTGGTTCTGCGATGACTGCCGATCCGCATGGCTAAACCGTGCGGGTGCGTTCTTCTGGCAACTGCTGACGGGTCGCTCTGGTGACTGTTGCGGGCCGGTGGCAGCGTAATGGCGCGAACCGTAGAACAGGTGCTCCGTGAGATGCTTGGCGGGCAATCGCTGACCATTGCGCATCAGGTGGCGCAGATCGAAGCGCTCACTGAGAAGAATCAGGCGTTGGAAGCCGAAGTGAAAACGTTGAAAGAAAAGCAGACGCCATGACCGCCAAAGACATCGCGGAGCGATGGCTCGGCAGCGTGCATGGCAACACGCCAGCACGAGAAGCCAAAGCCAAAGCAAAAGCCGCGCAGAATAAGCCCGTGCCGATTCCATGGGCCGACGTGCTGAAAGAGTGCGATATTTACAGAACCGCCCATCCTGAACTCGATCCGCCGAAGGACTCCTAATGTCTCGGCGTGTGAGCGTAGACGCCTTCCCGAAAGTCGTCTCCAATACCCTCGCCTCCATCAACGTCGATCCCGACCTCTCGGATAACTTCATGGCGCAACTCACTGCGCCTGGCAATGCGAAGTCTCCGATCTATGGACGGACCACGCCGGGGTTACGTCCGTGGGTGGTGTTGTCGGACTCGCCAATCCGCGCAGAGTTCCAGCAGGATGGGCGCGCGTTTGTCGTCGCTGGCGGGCAGTTCTTCGAAGTGTTTTCTGGTGGCAGTTTCACGTCCTACGGAAACGTCGATGAGGACGATTTCCAAGCCTCGATCTGCTCCAATGGCAGTGCCGGCAATCAACTCCTGATCGTGAGCGGCGGTAAAGGATACGTCTTCGACTTAAACGCGAATACGCTTGGATCAGCGCTTGGCGGCGACTTTCCAGACAACGTGCGGCAGTGCGCGTTTCTTGATGGCTACGGCATCGTCAGTGTTGCCGACTCCCGCCACTGGCAAATCTCAGCGCTGGAAGATTTCACATCGTGGGATGCGCTGGACTTCGCAGAACGGTCGATCGCGTCAGACAATATCGTCGCGATGATCCGCCTGAATCGCCTGATCTGGTTTCTCGGTTCAAAGACGACTGAGATTTGGTATGACTCCGGCGATCCGCTGTTCCCATTTCAGCCCACCTCACAGACGCTAATTGAACATGGCGCAGCGGCACCATTCGCGGTGTGCAGCTTGAACGATACGTTGTTCCTGCTCGGCCTCGATGAGCAAGGATCAGCCGTTGTCTGGCGCTATGAGGGCTACGTCCCGACACGCATCAGCACACTTGCGCTCGAGCAGGACATCGCGCAGACCGGAACGGCACCGGATAACGACTTTATCCTGTCCGTTGCCTGCACCTATCAGGAGCAAGGCTCGTTTTTTGTGTTGCAATGCCCAACCGCGACGAAAACATGGGTATTCGATACGTCCACGAACCTGTGGCACACGCGCTTTCGTTGCGTGGATGGCTTCAGCGAGACAGTGCCGAGTCCGATCAGTACGCATATGTATGCCTTCGGGAAACATCTCATGGGCGACCGGGCGAGCGGTGCGATCTATGACCAACAGCTCGCGTATTTCGATGAACAGATCGTCCCATGAAGATCACGCCGAAACTGACGCCGTGCTGTCAGGCTGCATTCAAGAGGGGCTGTTGAGTGCCGACCTGTAGCGCCTGCGGTCAGCAGGTGAAAGCGTAGCATGGCCCCGCCGAACGAATCCTGCGCCACGGCCGTGGTCATCAGCGCCTTGCCCTACACCGATACCGTATCGGGCATGGTCGGGTTCTACGTTTATTATCGTTTCACGCCAGGGTCGCGCCTCGTTGTCAATGCCTCGACAACGCTCGGATCGTATTCGCAGATCAACATCTACACGGGCGACTGCGCAGACCTCACCCTCCTGGAATCCTGCTCCTCGCACGTGGTGGACGCCGAAACAACAGACGCGCCACCGCAAGTGATCTGGATTCTTCAGGCCGGTGTCTCCTATCTCTTCGAAGTTGAACTCGATGACCACGAAGGCACATTCGCCGTCGATGCAGTGAGTTCGGGGAATCCATTCTTCGCCGTCGCGGGTGTGCGCGCTACGAGCTTGTATGCCTCAGGCAAGACGCAAACGCGGCGACGCTATGATCCCTTTGTCGTGAACGCCGAAGAGATCGGGCCAGAATCCGGTGATCCAGATTCGGTTATTGCCTTCGCGAATGACACAAATGGAATGCTCTGGCAGTTGTCCAGTCCGAACGCGGGCGGATTTGTCGTCCGCCAGATCACCCCAACGTCAGGCGCAGTCTCACTCGAATGGTCGATTGATCCCACACTGCAATTCTCTGGCACGAATAACGTCTTGAAAATTGACCGCGTGTCTGGAGATGTATTCATTCAGGCATGGAAAGGCGGGACGCTCGGCGGCATCAATCGCTATACCACAGACGGCACACTTGTGACGACTTATGGTGATGGCACCATGTTCGTCTTCGATGATGTGGTGTCTGTGTCGGGATTAAACGATGTGCATCGCGTGTTCAATGCACCGCGTGGCTTTGCGATTAGTCCTGATGGGACGACCTTGTATTACGTGGTCCTGCTCGAATATCAGCAGGCTGCGGTCGGTGGCGGGTGCAGCACAGGATCGGTGTTTACGACGGGCACATTTCCAGTCATTCGCAAGTGGGATCTTGCTGGAGACGTTGATACTGGTCTCGTCATCAACTATGATCCAATGCCGTTTACGAGCACCTATCCGCTCCGTGATATGTCACAGTGCGCCATCGACATTCAACACACAGACACAACCGCGAATGGCGACATCGTGGTCACGTGTAATCGGCTCGTTGCGCCGACGATCTATGGGCCGCTGTTGCCGCCAGTATCTGCGCCCACATGCACGCCCGTGATCACGGGTGGATCTCCGACGTGGCCCATCGGGGATCATCTGTTTGCGCTCCGTTACGCCGCCTATGATTGGCAACCGTGTTCAGGTGTGATTAGTCCATTCGCCTATGGCTATACGACATTTGGACCGACGACCTCCGTTCATATTGGCGCATCGACTGTTGGACACATCGATGTCACATGGGGTGCGCCACCGAACATCAATACACGTATTGTGGGCGTCGTCATGTCCAGCGATGGAGGGACGACGTGGACGGAGCTCGTGTTGGAAGCGCCGAACGCGCAATGTGTGGGCGGCACACACTCCATAGGCATTCCGACAGGCGCGGGTCCAGTCTGCTCGTGGGAACAGACTGTGAATTTCGCGGTCGGATATTTTCTCGATCAGTTCGCTCGCGTGGCCCCCGTGGTCAGAGGTGAACGAATCACGCCAGCGGGTGCAGTCGTCGCAACATACACACCGAGCGTCGATGATGCTCCAGATAACCGCTTGGTCGGCATTGCGATCAATGAGGAACTAACCGGCTCGCTCTATTTGCTCACGAATCGTCATTATGGTGATGTGCATGGCGTGATCTATCGCTTCGCGTTAGCGACTGGTGGCACGGAAACTGACTTCATTCCAGTCCTCATTCACGAGAATGACGGAGGGTCAGAGCCAGCGGTAGACCTCGCGCGTGTCGTCGTCGGATCAAGTGGAGTGACGGCGCAATGTCCGAGCACGCTAGTGGTCACTGGAACAGGACTAGATAG
>Ga0247665_1000021_pt1 | contig 24710 bp, 39 predicted proteins | sample CNK06_metaG_FD_182716 | JGI IMG/M metagenome (GOLD analysis project Ga0247665, IMG submission 182716) | Soil microbial communities from Purdue University Martell Research Forest, Indiana, United States - CNK06 | ecosystem: Environmental > Terrestrial > Soil > Temperate forest > Bulk soil... | reverse complement strand
CCGGCGATGCGCGTCTCTCGCATGCCCTACGCGATCGAGGTGTACGGCACCACCGCGAACGGCAACACGTTCTATCGGCTGGGGGCCTTCGGCGTCGCGCAGAACGTGAACAGCGGCTTCGACACGCAGTCCAACGCCGGTGGTCTGACCGCCGACGCAACCACAGAGGCCGGCGAACCGCTCTACACCGACTCTGGCGAGCTGCCCAACTTCGCCCCTCCTTGCTTCAAGGCCATCGAGACCCACCGGAACCGCATCTGGGGCATCTCGTCCGAGGACGACCGGGAGATCTGGTTCTCCAAGGAGATCCAACCCGGCGTTGGGATCGGCTTCCATCCCGATCTCAAACTCCGCCTCGAGAGCAACGACGGCGGCACCTATGCCCTGGCCTCGCTGGACGACAAGATCCTTGCGTTCAAGAAGAGCAGCATCTACGTCGCCACCGGAGATGGCCCCGACAACCGTGGGGGAGGGCAGTTCTTCGCCCCCTTCACCGTCATCTCGCGGAACGTGGGGACCATCGAGCCCGAAAGCGTGCTCCGCGTTCCCGACGGGATCATGTTCAAGAGCCAGAAGGGCATCTGGCTCATCGATCGCGCGCTCAATGTCTCGTACATCGGCGCGGGAGTAGACACGTACAACTCGCTCGACATCACCGCCTCGGTGCTGGTGGAAACCGACCAGAGCCAGGCGCGATTCACCACCTCGAGTGGCCGCACCATCGTCTACGACTACGCCTGGCAGGAGTGGTTCACGTTCACCGGCCAGGCTGCCATCTCGGCGGTCATCTGGCAGGGGAAATTCACGTACGTCCTGAGCGCCGGGACGCTCCTGCAAGAGACTGCGGGGACGTACTCCGACAACGGAGGCGCCATCCAGCAGGCCGTGGAGGTGGCGCCCGTGGCCGCTGCTGGGACCAGCGGGTGGGAGCGGGTCTATGAGGTCAGGCTGGAGGGCGAGTACCTATCGACCGGGACCCTGGCCGTCAAGGTGGCCTACGACTACGAGAGCACCAACGCCGAGACGCTGAGCAAGGCCCTGGGCTCCATCCAGGTGGACAACCAGTTCCGCGTGCGGGGGAAGTTCGCCCGGCGCGGATGCGAGGCCGTCCGCCTGCGCATCGAGGAGTCGAGCACCGGGCAGGCCTTCAGCCTGGCGAGCATCATGCTGGTCGTGGGCGTGGCCCAGGGGAAGGGCGGCCGCATCCCGGCCGCGAGCGCCGCCACATGATACGCTCGGTGACGTCGCCCCGTCCGGAGTTGAACCGGATTCCCCTGGCTGCGACACCTGGGACCAAATTCCGCTGGCGGGGCGATCCCTTCACCATCGTGAAGGGCACCGGCGTTCGCTCAGCTTTCGTGCGAGCCCCCGCCCGGCCGGGTATCTGGCGCCCCGACGTTCTCATCGGCGCATTGCGATATCAAGCGTCCATCGGGGCAGGCGCGGTCTAGGGCGAGGAGCGCATGCTGAACTTCTACGCCGACGCCTGGGACGCGCTGGAGCCGCAGCCGCGGGGATTGTGCTCCATCGACTTCGACCTGGGCGATGCCTGGGACAAGGCAAAGACCGTAGGCGCCACTGTGCTGGGCGGGGCTCCTGGCTACGTCGCCGAAAAGCTGGGGCCCGACGGGCTCATGCATGCGGCCGGCGCCAGCGACACGGACACGACCCAGCTCCAGAAAGACAAGGACGAGGCCCGGCTGGCCCGGGACAAGATCACGTCCCGCCTGGAGTCGGCCAGCCCCTACACCGCCCCCACCATCCAGCACACGGCCGTCGGTCCGGCCGCGGTCGCCACTGGAGCCAGCGTAGGCACGGCGCCCATGGTCGCGACCACCACGCTTGGGGCAGGCCAGCACCAGAACGTCCAGGCGGCCAACGTTCAGGGCACGGCCCCCGTCACCGCTCAGACTCTCGCCGCTCCTCGCCCCGCGCCCGTGGCGCAGGCGACGGCGGCTAAGGCCGGACCGGCGGCCACGGCGGCGGCCCCCGGTGGCATCGGGACCTCGCTGATGGCTGCGGCGTCCCTCTCGCCCGCGGCCAAGGCCCAAGCGGCCCAGGTCGCCGCGATCAAGGAGGCCACGGCCCCCACGGTCCAGCGGACCGCCCTGGACATGGCCCGGTCCGATGAGGTGCGGGCGCAACAGGGGAAGCTGGCAGACCTCCTGACGAGCGCTGCCGCCGGCAACGGCCCTTCGGCGGCTCAGGCGCTACTCCAGCTGCAGACCGAGAAGGCCAAGCGCGAGCAGATGGGGCTGGCGATCGCCCGCGCTCACGGCGGAAACGTCGGGCTCGCCCAGCGCGAAGCCGGGGAAAACATCGCTCAGATCGAGGGCGACGCCAACGCCCAGGCGGCGGCCCTCCGCGCGAAAGAGCAGCAGGACGCCCAGTCCAAGTTGGCCGACGTGCTCGCTGGCACCCGCGGTGCGGACATCAATCTGACCACGACGGGCGCTCAGCTCGCCTCCCAGGCCAACCTCACCGAGGCCCAGCTGCAGGGACAGACGGGGCTCGCCAACCTGGACGTGCGGGCGAAGACCGCCCTCACCCAGGCGCAGCTCGAGCAGGAGGCCGCCCAGGCGAACGCCGCGCGCGAACAGCAGACCAACCTCACGGCCTCTGGCTTCCAGCAGGAGGCGAACAAGACCAACGCCGGGGAGCGCAACCTGGCCTCCCGCACGACCTACCAGACCGAGGCCGAGGCGGCCCAGGCCCAGGCCGCCCGTGATCAGCAGGTGCTCATCGCGAACGCGGCGAACCAGCAGGCGGTGAACCTCCTCAACCCCCAGGAGGCGAACCGCATGAGCCAAGAGGACGCCGAGCGGGCGCTGAAGGCCGGCATGGCCAATCAGTCGACGGCGCTCTCGGCGGCCACGACCACGGCCCAGCTCACCAGCGCCGAGTCCATCGAGCGCGCGCAGCTCACTACCAAGGTCGCTATGGACAATGCCTCTCGCGAGCTGGACGGCCTCAAGGCCCAGGCGGCGATCAACGCCCAGAAGGGGATCGTCGACGCCCAGCTGCAGACCCAGATCCAGGAGAAGCAGGGCGAGCTCGACGCCCACATGCAGGAGTTCAACGCCCTCGAGCAGAACAAGATGACCCTCGCCCAGGGTGAGATCTCCTCTGGAGAGGCGAAGGCGAATCTCTCCGCGCAGACGTCCACCCAGGACCTCAACGCCCGCCGCGAGATGGGGCTCACGGAGGCCGAACTCGAGGCCGACAAGTCCATCATGGGAGCCGATCAGGGCATCCTCAGCATCGAGCAGGCGGACGCCCAGCGGCGCGCCGGCCTTACGGGCGGGGTACTTCAGACCGTCGGGTCTGGCGCGACGGCGATGTTTGGATCCGACAGGAGGATGAAAAAGGACATCGCCGACATCCTCACGCGCGGCCATTCGGGCAACGATGAACTGCTCGACGCCTTCGCCGCCATCAACCCGGTCTCCTTCCGCTACAAGGATCCGAACGAGTCCGGCGCCGGCCCCGGTAAGCGCTATGGCGTGCTCGCCCAGGACCTGGAGAAGACTCCCGCCGGCAAGTCCGTCGTCGTCGAGGACAATGGCGTGAAGAAAATCGACACCGCCGCCGCCGTAGGCCTCGCGCTCGCGGCCATCGCCGACATCCGCAAGCAGATGCAGGGGCTCAAGGCAAAGAGGGGGCGACGCTGATGGCTGGCCAGGTGCTGCGCTACGACCGCGACCGGGGCGGGGCCTACTTCGACGACCCGATCGACGACAGCGACCCCTACAAGATGCTGGGTGTGGAGGCGCCGACCTTCGAGGCCGGCTCCGGCGGGACCGCCGCGCCTCCCGCGCCTGCCCCAGCGGCCCCGGCGGCCAACGCCAACCCATCGCTGTCCGCGGTGGCGCCCTTCGCGGGCGCGACGGAGCCCGTGCGCCTCACCGGCGACACGACCACCACCACCACGCAGTCGGAGCAGGAGAAGGCCGCCGACGCCGCCGCGAAGACCGCGCACCAGCAGGTCAAGGCGATCCTGCCCGATGAGATCGCCGCACAGAAGAGCATGGCCGAGGAGCAGGAGTTCGCCTCCAACCGCACTGCTGCTCTTCATGCGGAGCACGACTGGGTGAGGGGCGAGGCCGAGAAGCGCGCCGCCGCGGAGATGGCCGGGCTCACCAAGCAGGCCGCCGCACTCGAGGCCACCGGCCGCGACCGGCTGGCGAACCTGAAGACCGGGTGGCGGTCCATGAGCACGGGCGAGCGCATCGGCGCCGCGCTCGCGGTCATGGTCGGCGGCCTCGGGCAGGGCCTTCAGGGCGACAAGGGGCCCAACCATGCCCTCGGCATCCTCATGTCTTCGTGGGAAAAGGACCGTGAGGAGGCGAAGGAGGCCATCAAGCGGGACTACTTCGACCGCGCCGCCGCTCTCCGCGGACCCGAGCGCGAGCGCCTCACGAAGGAGGGCGAGCGCGAGCTGGGGCTCATCGATCGCCGGTATGACATCAAGGGCAAAAACATCCTGGAGGAGTTCAACGCCCTCGCCGCGCGCTCGGGCTCCCAGCAGAAGATCGTCGAGGCGCAGAAGCTCAGCGCCCAGGCCGAGACGAAGTTCCAGCAGGAAGAGACAAAGCAATATGAGGGCCTGCGGACGAAGCATGAGCACGAGCTGAAGGAAGTGCAGCCGACCGGAACCAACGCCGGCAAGGACACCACCATCCAGGACCTCAACGGCAAGGACATCGGACGGGCGATGTCGCCGACCGAGGCCGAGAAGGTTCACGCCGCGCGTGGGCAGGCGCTCAGCTTCATCCAGTCCGCCAACGACCTGAAGGCGCACCTCCTGAAGTACGGTCGCGACTTCAACGACGATCCGGCTGTGCAGGCCGAGCGCCAGGCGCTGCGGAATGTGCTCGTGGGCAAGATGTCCAAGGAGCTGATGGAGTCCGGCGTGCTGAACGGCAGCGAGTTCCCGCGCAACACCGAGATCATCGACACCAGCGTTCGCCGCGGCGGGGCCGATGCGGCCCACGCCGTCGACGCTCTCGCCGCACAGGCCATGCACGGCTACGACTCCGTGGCCCGCGGGCTCGGTCGGCTGAACGAGGGCGCGACGCCCGTCCCCGCCGGGATGCTGCCCAAGCTGAGCACGAAGGCCGAGGGCGGGTTCGGCCTCCACCGCAGCCCGCCCGCCTCCCCAGCGGCGCCTGCTGCGTCCGCGGCCGCGCCAGCGGGCAAGCCCAAGGTCGGCGATACCCAGACCCTGAGCAGCGGCCGCGCCGTGCGCTTCAACGGCACCCGCTGGGAGCCGCAGTGACATGGCCGACCTGACGCCCGACGAGCAGGCGGAACTCGATGCCATGAATGGCGGAGCGGGCAAGCCCCTGTCCGCTGACGAAGAGAAGGAACTGGCCGCGCTCAACGGCTCGCCCGCCGGCCCCGGCCCCTGGCGTTCGCGCCTCGTTCCTCACTCCGGCCTGCCCGCCGACGACTCGGAGAACGACGTCCCGCGCGCCAATGTGACGCTGGGGCCTACGCCCGCCACCTTCGAGCCATCGAACCCGGAGCGGGACATCGCCGAGGCCAAGGCCGACACGGCCGAGTACGGCGGCGTGGTCCATCAGACCGGCAAAACCATCAAGGGGCTCGCGAACGCAGCCGCAGATCTCCCGCGTGAACTGATCGAGGCTCCGCGGGAAGCGGCCGATTCCGCGATCGGCGGCGCCGCCTCGGCGATGTTCATGGGCAGCGCCGCTCAAGACCTGCAGAAGCTCACCGCGATGAGGGAGCGCATCGTCGCCGGCAAGACCACCGACGAGGACAAGGTCCTGATGGACCGTTGGGCAAAGTCTCCATCCAGGTACGATGAGAACGACCAGCTCATCCCGCCCGAGAAGCGACTCACGGATCCGCTGCAGGTCATCGACCACGACATCGCCGTCAGCCAGCGGCAGCTCGACCTGGAGCAGCGGAACCCGGGCGCGCAGCTCGCCGGGGCCATGGCGGCACCATCGCCCGGGAAATACATCGCGGGCGGCCTCGCCACCGCCCTGCCAGCAGCAGCCACGGTGGTGGGCAGGACCGCACGCGCAGCGGCCGTGGGGGCTGGCTCAGGCTTCGTCGAGGGCACGGCCCGCGGTCTCTCCGAGGGCCAGCCGCTGGCCGACGCGGCCCAGACGGGCGTCGAGTTCGGGGTAACGGGCGGGCTTGCCTCGGGCGCCATGAACCTGGCGACGGAGCCCATCCGCGCGGTGGCGGCGGGCGCCCCGAAGCGCGTGGAGACCCGCGAGACGCAGGCGCTACTCCGTGGGGTGCCGGCGACCACGCAGACCAAGGCGCTCGACACCCTCGGCGGCAAGTCCGGTCTCCGCACGGAGGTGGCGCGGGAGGGCCTGGCGCCAGCGATGAAGACTGGCCCGGAGCAGCTGGCCGAGGCCACGGAACAGGTCCGCGGAGAAGTGGGTGGGCGACTCGGGCAGATCTACAAGCGCGCGGATCAGGTGGGCATCGGCACTCCGCTGTCGAAGGTCACCGCCGCGCTCGAGAAGGTGAAGCAGGCATGGGCGGATGCGGGGGACCCGCAGGCCGTCGCCGCCATCGAGAAGGAGCAGGCCGGACTGCAGGGTCTCTTCGGCACGAAGAACGTGCGCGGTGGCGAGCCACACATCAGCGCCGAGAGCCTCCAGGGCGTCGTCCAGAGGCTCGGCAAGCGCGGCTACGGTCAGCGCACTCTCGGCGACGTCTCCGACGGCGTGGCGCTCGCCAGGGACATGCATGGTGCCGTTCGCGACGTGCTCCAGTCCCATGTCGACGAGATGGCCAAGAACTATCCCCAGGTGGGAAGCCTCGACGAGCTCAAGGATCTCAACCGGCGGTATACCAACCTGAAGGCGGTGCAGGACCTGGCCGACGCGAAGACGGCGCGTCTGCAGCGCGAAGCCCCGACCACATTGCAGCATCTGCAGAGCCTCAAGAACGCGATCGCCGGGGGCGTGGGGGCCGTGGGGGCGGCCTCGACCATGGCGGCCGGAGGGGGCTGGAAGGCGTCCATGATCCCCGTCGCCGTCGCCGCTGGGGCCAGGGTCGCGCCGCCGCTGGCCGCCGCCGCCGACCGGGCGCTGGCGAGGCTCGCGCTGGGCGTGCACGCGAAGCAGTTGACCCCCGCGCTCATCACCAGCGCCATCCAGGCCGGCGTGCCCCGAGAGGTCATCACCGGCGTGCTCGACCGCGCTGGCGTCAAAGACGTCGAGCTGCCCGCGGAACCGACGACCGGTGACGGCCCCACGGCGCAGGGCTACTGAGCGGTCAGCGCTTCACACACGCCTTGATTTTATGGTCACAGGTGAAGCCGACCGGGCATAGGTCGCCGTACTCGCACGTTGCGGCCTTGGCGCCCGGGTCGTAGCTCCGCATCCCGTACTCGTCCACCAGCTTCGCGCAGACGCCAGATCCGTAGCCGTTGCGCACGCACTTCATGCCCACCCCGCAGCTGACGTCACTGTAGCAGCCGGAGTCAGAGGCCGCGGGGGCGGCGGACATGACCGACGGGGGCGAGGAGGCTGGTTGCTGCAGGCCCCTGCCGATGGAGCTGAGCGCCGCCGCGAGCGCCGCGCGTCTGCGAGCGTCCTTCTCGTCCGCTCGCGCCTGCGCCTCATGGTAGGCGTCGACCTGCCTCTCGTAGTCGCTCACGGCGGCGAAGTACTGGGCGGCGGAGCGGGCGCGCGCCCCGTCGTCAGGCGGGCCGAGGGTGGCCACGGTCTTCGCGGTGTCGTAGCCGTTGGGCGCGGGCGAGTAGGTGGAGACGATCGACCGGCTGTAGAGCTGCCCGCCGTGCTCCTCGGGTGACATCGAGCTCCTGGTGGTGAAGTCGAACGTGTCGTGTCCGAGGCCCTTGGCAGAGGCTGCGCCGAACCGGAACTGTTCTGCCAGCATCTCGCCGACGGTCTTCGCGTCCATGGACAGCTCGGTCAGAATCGAGCAGGTCAGGTAGACGTTCCCCCCGCTCTCACACCACCAGGTCGGAAGAGGCCCAGCCGGAGGCTGCGGCTGAGGCCCCGGGTCGTTTGCGGACCTGATCGCGCCCAGATGCCCGTTGCACCCAGCCACCACCCCCAGCACGATCACAGCCCATGCTCTCATGCCCCAAGGGTGCGACGTCTACCCAGGGAGACGCAAGCTGGACGGGTGAGCAGCGCGCAAGGATGTGCAAATCACCACTCGCCGCGCAGGTAGTCTTTGAGCCGCCAGCGCCGCCCAGTGACGTGGTCGGTCACCTGATCGTCCTGCGCGCGGATGGTACGCCGCTTGTCCCCGCGCTGGCCGCTGCCCACCTGGGAACGGCGGTCCTGGGCTGCCTGGGCGTGCGCCGCCGACGCGCGCGCCTCCCACAGCTTCGCCCTGAGCAAGGCCATGGCCGTCTTGCGGTTCTGCTCCTGGGAGCGCTCGTTCTCACAGCGGACGGCGAGCCCGGTGGCCTTGTGGATCATCTGCACGCAGGTGTTGGTCTTGTTGCGGTTCTGCCCGCCGGGGCCGCTGCCGCGCGTGGCGGTCCAGGTAACGTCGGCCTCAGTGACCCTGACCTCGGTGTCGGGCGGCTCCGGGAGAACGGCGACGGTCACCGTGCTGGTATGGACGCGGTCGCGGCGCTCGTTCGGTGGCACGCGCTGCCAGCGATGGCCGCCGGCCTCGTCGCGGAAGGTCTCGGCGGCCCGGGCGCCCTGGGCGCGGAAGACGGTCAACCCCGGGCGCTGATCGATGATCTCGACGTCAAAGACCCCTCTTGAGGGCGAGCCGCGCATAGACCGCGAACTGCTCATGCACGAGGCTCTTGGCGTCGTCGCCGCCTTCCGCTGCTCGGATCTCCACGATGACCGACATGCGCGGATCCTATCACGCCGCCGCCCGCAGCAGCTCGCAGCCGGCCGGCGACACCTCGATCATGCGCCCGGCCTCCCTGATGAGCCCCCGGCGCTGGAGAGCGCGCAGCTTCGCCGCCACGACCTTGGGCGGGAAGCGCAGGCGTCCCGCGACCTCGGCGGCCATGGTGTCCTCGGTGGGCATGTCACACGCCGCCACCGCCTCCAGGGCGGCGCGGTCGTCAAGGTGCTTCGCTTGGATGTCCTTCGTCACGTCTCCTCCTATTTCTGGTCCTGGTGGCGGTCGATGCTTTGCGTTCGCGTCAGCTCGGCGTCCGTGTCAGGCGTCTTGCCGTTGGGCGCCTCCTTCGTGGGCTGCTGGCCGGCCTGGGCCTGCTCGGCGTACCGCTGCTGAGCCTGCGAGCTGCCGCGGGCCTGGGCAACGCCCACCGGGGTCTCCAGCAGCCGGCGGAGGACGATGTCCTTGCGCCGGGGGAGCTGCCACTCCTTGTCCGCCTTCCTGCGCCTGGCCGTCTCCTCCACCAGCACCTCGAGGGCCTGGTCCTGCAGCATCTGGCAGAGGGCCGGGTAGGCCGCCTTGAGCGTGGTCACCTCTGCGGCCAGCAGCTCGTTGTTGGCCAGACGATCGATCACGGACAGGGGATCGTCGACCACGGCCAGGGCGCGGCGGAAGCGGGTCACCTCGACCTCGGGCGGGCGGACGTTCTCGGTCCCGCTCAGGTGGTCCAGCGTCTCGATGGGAAACACGCTCTGCAGGTAGCCCCAGGCGTTCCCCAGCGCTCCGGCGTACTCGTTGGCCAGCGCTTGGTCCGGCCACCCGCCCACGTTCTCATGCAGCCGCCGCTGGCCCTCGAGCGTCGGGGTGCCGTCGGGGTTGGACAGCGGCGCCGGCAGGAGCTTGAGCATCTCGTCATAGTCGAAGGCCGGCAAGCCCTTGTCCTTGCCCGGCTTGTCCTGGGCAATCGCCTCGGCCAGCTTCGCCCGCGCCCGGTCGGGGAGCTTGGCGGCCTTCTGCATCAGCGCCTTCGTGGCCTTCACCGGGCCGGGTCGGAGCGCGGCCAGGAAGCCGCTGGAGGCCAGGAGTTGCTCGCCTATCGCGCTCATCTGTCCTAGACGCCGCCGGCCCCTCGGCGGGGCCGAAATGTAAGCAAAGTTACCGTTGGGGCACCCTCGGTCATGGGCAGGAGAGACCATGGGGCGCCCGAAGAACCTCACCTGGCAGACACCGATCAGCAGCGGGCGTGAGGAGGAGGGCGACACCTCCGCCAGCGTCAAGAGCGAGGTCATCGCGCTGTCGGGCTGCGGGGGCTCGCTCGAGATCTCCTGGACCGGCACCACGGCCGGGACCATCACCCTGCAGGCGGGCAACTCCCACGACCCGCGGAAGACCAACGCGGTCACCGGGTCAGGCCAGTGGAACGGAACCTTCAACAGCATCAACGCGCTGGTGTCCCCGCCCATCGTGAACCCGGCGGGCGCCGCGGGGTCGATGCTCATCGATCTCAACTCGCTTCGCTGCGCGTTCCTCTACATCGACTTCGTCCGCACCTCTGGTAGCGGGACCATCAAGGCGTCGCTGCAGCAGCCCGGAGGCGGCCTCAGTTGAGCGCCCACGTCTACGGCAAGCCCGTCTTATCGGTGTCGGACTTCCTGCTCGCGCAGGCCATGTCCCGAATCGGCGGTCTGCCCGACCCCGATCCCAAGAACGTCGGCTTCTTGTTCGACGACCTCACCGAGGCCGCGACAGCGAACATCCCCGACGGCTGGGTCGAGCAGTTGATCAACACGGGAGCGACGACCCTGGCCGTGGGTACGGAGGGCGGCGGCGTCTCCCAGCTCTCGACCGGGGTTGGCGCGTCCTCGAACGCTAACCACACGACGAAGTCCCCCATCATCCGCGCTGTCGGGACGGTCCCCTGGTACTTCGCCGGCCGCATGAAGATCACGACTGCGGTCACCGCACAGTCGACGGCGGCCACGGGCCTTCTCGACGTCGCTGGCACGAAGACGCTCTATTGCGGGTTCATCGGCGGCCTCAGTGCCGTCAACTTCGGATTCCAGTACGACGGCATCGGCACCGGCACGTTCCTGAACACGGGCGTCGCCGTCGACACCAACTGGCATGTGTTCGAGATCTGGGGCCTTGGCGACGGCAAGCTCCATGCGGCGTTCGACTTCGGCGCCGACCTCGGTCCCGTGACCATGTCCGCCGCCCCGGCCGGAAGCGTGTACATCCAGCGGGTCATCACCAACGGGACCGATGCCGTCGCGCGGACGGCCCTCCACGATTACGTGGCCTGTCTCTACAAGAGGACCTGACCATGAGCTATCGAGTCACCGCATCGGACCCGGAGATCACGCTGGTTCTCTCGCTGTTCGAGAAGGCCGTGGCGAACTTCTGCAAGTCCAACGGCATCACCAGCCAGGCGCAGTACGACGCCGGTGTCGCCGGAATCACCGCCGGCTCTGCGCTGGAACTCGCCGCCGTGAAGGCCATGCTGGGGTCGATCACCGTCACGCCGTGATCGCATGAACCCCTCCGCCTACGCCGACCTCGCGCGACTGAACGAGCGCGTGGACGCATTGGAAGAGCGGCTCGACAGCACCCGCCAGCGCTTCGACGAGCACGCCCAGGCGTCGGCCGCGGTGGACGGAGAGATGGCCAAGAGCCTCCAGGCCATCCAGATGGACGTCCACGATATCCGGGCCGGCAAGCGCGCGATGTTGTGGCTGGCGCGGGTCATCCTGGCCGCGGTCGTCACCACCGGCGGCGGCCTCATCCTCGGCGGGCGATGGGTGCTCACCCACTACGTGCAGGACCTGGAGAAGAGAGGATCCCCATGAGCCCCTGGACGCAACGGATGCTGACCGTGCTGGCTGCGGTGGGGGCCGGAACACTCGCCGCGCTCGTCCCGGCCACGGCCCCCTTCGCCGGCCCCGCCGCAGCTCTGCTGCTCGGCTGGGCCGTCCCCCACACTGCAGACCTCGGCCGTCAAGCGGGCCAACCGACCGACCAGACGAAGCCGTGAGCCCCTGGGCCAAGATGGCGGTCGCCGGCCTGCTCCTCGGGGCGCTGGTGTTCGGCATCGAGTGCGGGCGCTTGGCCTGGCAGTGCTATGCGCACCTCGGGTGGACGTGCGGCCTGTGAGCTGGTGGGCGAGGCTGATGGGCTGGTGGTCCCCGCCCTCGGGGCTCATGGTCCGCGAGGGCCATGAACTGCGGTGGGACAAGACGCGCCTCCCGCTCGCGCTCTACGTCGACGATGCTGCGACTGAATGGTGGAGCTACCTCGCGGCCTGCGTGGCCGAGGTCAATGCCTGCGTCGGCTCGAAGGCCATCATGTACCCCGAGCAGCCCCTGGCGATCATCCGCGACGCCTTCGTGGGGCCCCAGCCGATCGGGGTCTCGGGGGCCATCTACGTCACCGTGGATCCGCTGGTCCTGAACACGGCGGCCTGCTGCGAGCCGCGGTTCGACCAAGGGACGGGATCCATCCGCAATGCCCTCGTCGTCCTGCCCCGGAAGCCGCCGCTGTGGGCGACGGCCATGGCCCTGCACGAGCTCGGGCATGCGATGGGCCTCGACCACGACCATGAACCCGGGAGCGTGATGGCGCCCCGGCTGAGCGGCCGGGAGAGCGCGCGCTTCCCGCGCCCGGCGATCGACCTGCTGCGGAGGACGTACGGTGCATGAGCCCCCTCGAGCAGGCGAAGGCCGCCGTGAGGCACGCCGAGGAGGTCCGTCAGATGTGCGCCGGTGAGGCGGACGCGGCCCTCCGCGAGTACCACGGCGCCTGCCATGTCCTAGCCCTGGCCGAGGAGAGACTACTTGAGGCACGGAACGAGCTGAGAAAACAAGGAGGCTGACCACGTGGCGTTTCCGAGGCTGAGCGACGCGGAGCTGAGGCGGAGCCTGGCGATCTTTCGGAGGCACTGGGGCAACAGGAGAGCCGTCGCCGCGGAGCTGGGCACCACATACGGCTCGGTCTCCACGCGCATCAACCAGGTGCGCGCGCGGTTTCCGAAGGAGATGGCGGTCATCGAGCGCCCCGCCCCCAAGGGGGCGCGTCAGAACCATGTGGTCGCCAACGCCCATGCGGTTCGTCGCCTACGGGAGACGGCCGATCGGTTGCGGCTCATCGAGGCGGAGCTGCGAGAGGAGCGGCGGCATCGGTCGCTGCTGGAGGCGCAGCTCAAGCGCGCCGGGGGAGCCAAGCCGCCCCCGAAGCTGTCGCCGCGGCCGAGGATAGGGCGGGAGGATCTCATCCGCGTGGTCATCCCCGACAGTCACGGCTCCTTCATCGACCCGGAGGCAGCAGGGGCATTCCTGGCCGACCTCAAGCTCCTTGCCCCTCATGAGATCGTGATGCTCGGTGACCACGTCGACTGCGGCGGGTTCCTGGCCCAGCACCATACGCTGGGCTATGTCGCCGAGGCGTCCTACACTTACGAGGACGACCTCAAGGCCTGCGGAGCCTTCCTCGATGCCATCCAGGCCGCGGCTCCGCGGGCGTCCATCGACTACCTCGAGGGCAACCACGAGGCCCGCGTGGAGCGCTGGTGCCTCACCGAGAGCCTCCGCTCGCAGAAGGATGGCGAGTTCCTCCGTTCGGTCCTCGCCCCCGAGGTGCTGCTGAAGCTGAAAGACAGGGGGATCCGTTACCATCGCCGATCAGTGATGGCTGACGGCATCCCGATTCCAGGCACCATCCGCCGGGGCAAGTGCTATTTCACCCATGAGGCCATCGGCGGAAGGCATGCGGCTGGCGCGATGGTGCGCAAGTACGGCGCCCCCGTCGTGTTCGGCCACATCCACCGGCAGCAGGCGGATCTCGTTCGCACGGTGAACAGCGGGGTCATCGGGGCGTGGTCGCCGGGGTGCCTGTCGCGGCTCCAGCCGCTGTGGATGCACACGGATCTCACGGACTGGGCGCACGGGTACGGCGTGCAATTCGTTGCGAAGAGCGGGCAATTCCTGCATTTGCAGGTGCCCATCATGGCGGGAGGCATCTCCCTTCTTCCCAAGCTGGGGTGATCATGCTGAGCGAACACTTTGTCGTCGACGAGTTCAGATGTGGCAGCGGCGAGCCCGTGCCCCACGAGCTGCTGCCGAACCTTCGGCGGTTGGTGGTCGAAGTGCTCGAGCCCATCCGTCAGCGCTGGGGCGCCATCATCGTCGTCTCGGGGTACCGGAGCCCGGCCTACAACGAGGCGCTGTTCCGGGCGAGCGAGGCCCGCGCGAAGGCCGCCGGTCGCGCCCACGGCGGCGTTGCCCAGAGGTCGCAACACCTCACGGCATCCGCGGCGGACATCCGGCCGGTACGCTGGAGCGACGTGGAGCTGCTGGGAGACGTGGTCGACAACCTGCTGGCGAAGGGCGAGCTGCGGGCGCTGGGCGGCTTCGGGCGGTACGGTTCGTGGATCCACTGTGACGTGAGGCCGCGGGTGAACGGACAGGTCGTCCGCTGGCTTGGCTCCGGCGTCGGCAGCGAGCCGGGCTAGTCCAGCGGCCATGAACCGTCGCGCATCTCGCGGGTGATGATGCCCGCCTGCCACAGGTACTCACGGGTCCATGGGCGCTTGTCGCACGCATCGCACGCGCAGGGGTGCTCATCGCCCACCAGTTCGACGTCGGGCAGCCCGTGCGTGGACCGCGCGGCAAGGGCCGCCTTCGGAGCCAATGGGGCGAGCCCCGTAAGGCATAGGAGCTGACGACGAGTAATGGTCATGGACCACGGGCGAGCAGTTCGGGCTCCCTGCGGACCAGGTCCATGATGTCCTCGGCGATCTCGCGGCTCATGCGCTCCCATGCCTCGGCCAGGGCCTCCTGGTAGCGGTGGGCCGTGTCCATGCGGATGCGCAGTTCCGTGCAGGGCTCGGGCGCCACGGAGCGGTGGATCCCATAGAACGGGCTGAGCGGCTCCCCCACGGCCACCTTCGGGGCCAGCGGGGCGAGGACGCCGAAGCGCAGAAGCTGGCGGCGGTTCATGGCTGCCTCGAAATGACGCCATGGGGGACGCACGGCTGACAGATGAAGGATGGGCCATCGAAATGGCCTGGCTCAGCAGGCTTCATTTGCCGACCACAAGACGGGCAATCCGGAGGGGAGGCACCGGCATGATCAGGGACCTGGACGAACGTGAAGACCGTGAACCCATCCCGCCTCTCGCGGCACTCCTCGCAGTCGCAGGGCATGCGGTCCAGGATGCCACGAGCCATCTCGGCATCGCCCTCTCCGCGCCTGGAGGCGTAGTGCGCGAGGGCTAGCAGCTCGGGCGCGGCCTTGGCCGCGCGCTCCTCGGCCGTCTCGACTTCGCGGCTGCGGATGTGCTTGTAGCAGCCCCACTCCCGCGCGCTGGCGTCCGTGATGTCCATCCAGTTCACGCTGTCGTTGCTGCCCTCGTAGCGGATCATCGCCCCTCCTGCGCCAAGCGCTCCTCGTTGGTCATCTCCCACGAGCCATCCGGGCGCACGACGATGACGGGCAAGCGGCCCCTCCCAAGCGTCTCGCGCCCCGGGCGTTCGATCGCAGCCAGCTGGCCGTCCTCGATGATCAGCACTGTGCCGGGCGGGGCGTAGCAGTCCGAAACAGCGTAGACCCCATTCCCCTCGGGGAGGCCGTCGTACTGGATGCCGCCGCGCCCCTTCAGCGCCAGTCGCTCGATGAGGCACTGGTCGCCAGCAAGGCGACGCCACTCCTCGGGACTCACGAGGCGCATGCGGAAGATCATCGCCCCTCCACCCGCGCGATGAGGGCGCGCGCCTCAGCGAGCGCGGCGTAGGGCACGTGGTGGCGGCTCGTCTCGGCGACCAGCCTCTGCAGCATCGCCAGCAGATCGGGCGCCATGGCAATGAGGCGGGCGTCTGCCTCCGCATCGGGGAATCCAGGGAACTGCCGCGTCGTCGCGACCAACTTCCCCTCAGCGCTGTATACCCACGCGGCCACTCGCGCGCCGGCTATGACGTCGTCAGCGCCCAGCTCACCCACGTACCAAGGCCCCGGACTCATCCCGCCCATGATACCCTCCCCGCCCGATGGCCGACCCGCTCTCTCGTCGCCTCGACGCCCTTCTGGCTGAGGCCGATCGCCTGGAACGAGAGGCCGACGAAGCTGCGGACCGCGGCGATCAGGCAGCGGCGCTGGTGCTGAGCCGTCGAGCGCTGGGGAGGCGGTACCTGGTGGAGGAGTTGCGGGGCGGCGTCATACATGCCTTGAACGTTAAACCTTCTCGGGGTAACGTTCAAGCCGTGACCAAGGCGCAGGTGGTTCGACGTGGAACGGCGATCGCGAAGTCGCGCGCAGCCAGTTCGAAGGATCCGAGGCGTGTCGCCATGGCTCGGCGGTGGGGCTCGCAGGCTCAGGCGGCGAAGGCCGCGGGTGTGACTCCGGCATCCCTGGTGGGGTACCTCGACGGCGATCGGCCGTGTCCGCGCCGGGTGGCCGAGAAGCTGGCCGTGGACCCGGCGCTGCCGGCCACCGCCGCAACCTGGCCCCGCGGCATCACGGACTGACCGCGTCAGAATGGTCGTTGAACGATTCAACTTGCGGGACGATTGAACGTCTGTTAAATATTAAACCCATGACGAAGCAGCGGCGAGTGGCGGTGACCGAGGACGGCGCTTTCTACCTGGGCCAGCGGGTCCTGGTGGGCGAGCAGCGGGCGACCATCTTCGACATCGGGGTCATCGGGGTGACGGCGAAGGTCAAGTGGCTGACCGGGCCGCGCACGGGGCTCAAGACGGTGGTGCGGGTGACGGAACTCCGGACCGTGGAGGCGAACTGACCATGGGCCGCTGGGATGACCCAGTGGACGATAGGAACGCCCAGGAGCCCGACCTGTCGCCGCTCCAGGCGCTGGCCGATCAGGGCGAGTGGACGCGGCTGGCTCAGCGGGTGGAGCCCTACGAGACGGTGCGCGTCCCCGCCGAGCACAGGGAGTACGTCGACGCTCTGCTGTTCCCCCGCGGGCTGGTGCTCCTCGACGAGCCGGGGAGCGAGTGGCCGATGGTGGTGTCGCTGGACGACCTGCTGGAGGACGCGTCGTGAGCGCCGCCGAGGTCCTGCGCAAGGCCCGCCGACGCATCGAGGTCGACGGGCGGCACTCGCGCAACGGGATGTACGGCCCCGACGGCTGCGTCTGCATCATCGTGGCCGTTGGCCATGCGTGCCGCGACTTCGACAGTGGAGTGCGGGACGAGCAGGCGCGGCAGGCCGCGATCGGCGCCCTGTACACGGTCATGGGCGTCGACAAAGACAAGGCGACCGGAGAGATGGTCGCCTGGAACGACTCCCACGACACGCCCGAGGTCCTGGCCGCCTTCGACCATGCCATTGCCATCGCGGAGGCTGCGTGACCTCCGAGCAGGCCCTCAAGGAGATTTCAGCCGAGCTGGAGCTTGCCCGCGCCGCCATCGAAGCCGGCGACATCGGGCAAGCCATCTGCCATGCCGTCGCGGCCCAGAAGTGGCTGGGATACAGCCGAGGCATCCTCCCCATCTCCACGTGGCCGGCGCTGGATCTGATCGCGGAGGCAGCCAACGAGGTCACCCATCAGGTGTGCCAGGTGGCCGAAGGGCGCTGCGCGGTGATGATCGTGAGGGCGCCGAGGGGAGCGCTTGCTTCGTGATCTACCAGGACTCGCGCACGGGCCACCACGACGAGTGCGACGCTGGCGGTCCGTGTGAGGAGTGCGGGCGGGACATGCCGCTCCACCTCGTCGACGACGACATGATCTGCCGCTACTGCCTCGTGGGCCTGCTATGCCCGGCGTTCACCGAGGGGCGGCGGGACTATCACCGGCGGGGGCAGGTGAGCGCAGGGGCGATGCTGGTGTACGCGGATGCGTGGGCCGGGGAGGTGCGCACGTGAGCAACAACGAAGGAGGGAATACCATGGAGACGACCGAACCGCAGCCCAATGGAGCGCCGACGCTCACGCATCGTCCGTTCGCGCGAGCGCTGAGGGAAGCGCGCATCGCCGAGAAGTTGACCGGGCCTCAGCTGGCCGAAGCGATCGGCGTGTCTCCTCAGCAGATCAGCCACGTGGAGTGCGGCGCGAACAAGCCGTCCCTCGAGACGTACGAAAAGCTGGTGCGGCTCATGCCGTCCCTGGCGACGGCGCAGAAACCGCGCAAGATGCGCAAGCAACGCAAGCCATACGAGCGCCGCGCGCTGGACACGTCGCCCACCAGCCAGGAGAAGGCCGCGCCTCCGCTGGTGGGCGGTGGGTATGCCGGGGCCATCGCCGAGGTGAAAGCAGCGAAGAAGGGCATCGCCAACCTGGAGGCGGCGGTCAAGAAGGCAAAGGAGCGACTGCGCGTCGCCATCTCTCGGGCGGATGCCGAACACCGCAAGATGCTGGCCGCGCTGTCCACATGAATCGCGACGACGCCCCCACGCTGGAGTGGTGCCTCGGGTGCCGCAACCGACTGAGCGAGTGCGTGTGCAACGTCCCCGAGTTCATCGAGGACGGCCCGCCCACGACCGAGATTCCGCACGAGACGATTAAGGCCGGGAAGAGTTGGCGTCATGTAACGGCGCCGTCAACAGTGTTGAACAAGGAGTCTGACCAATGCCGAACCCCGACGACCTGATCCAGCGCCCCGAGGGAATGATGAGCGGCCGCGCCGTCTCGCAGCTGCCCTCTCGGGCCAACCTGTACGCCGCCCTCGCGGCCGCGCAGAAGGATGCCGAGGCGGTGGAGAAGGATGCCACCAACACGTTCCACAAGTACAAGTACGCCAGCGCCGAGGCCATCATCGCCGAGGCCCGCGCGGCCCTCTCTGCTCACGGCCTCGCGGTCATCACGATGTGCGTGGACCGCGACAGGGAGGCGCGGGACCACGTGTGGCAGGGCGAGGGGAACGACGCTTGGATCGTCACCCCGCGGCGCATCCGCGCGGAGTACCTGCTGGTCCACTCCTCGGGCGAGTCGATGGTGTTCGAGTCGACGACGCCGGTCATCCCCGAGAAGGGCCGCCCTGAGGATAAGGCCGAGTTCGGCAGCCGCACGGAGAACCTTGGGTACGCCCTCCGTGACCTGCTGCTGCTCCCCCGCGTGCAGGAGGGCGTGGTGCAGCCGAGCGGCCGCGATGACAGCCGCGACCCCGGCCCGCGGCCCCCGGCCTCGCAGCCTCCGCGTACCGGCCCGCAGTCCGCCCCACCGGCCCCCAAGAACGAGGACGCGGAGCGCGCCCTGCGGCTCACGAAGCTGCTCACGATGAAGGCGCCCGACGGCCTGGGCTGGACGAAGCAGGGGGCGCTCGGTTGGCTGAAGAAGCGCTTCGACGTCGACAGCACGAGCGCCATGACCCCTGCCCAGCTGAAGGACGCCGAGCTGCTGGCGCTGGCGAAGATGATGGGCGACAAGCCGTACGACGAGAAGGTGGCGGAGCTGGCGGCGCAGGGGCGGTGCAAGGCGGACGCGGGGGCGGCGGCGTAATGGACCTGCACAGCATGATCGGGAAGACCTTCGACCTGTACGGCGCTGACGCCGGCTTCTTCTGCATCGCCGACGAGAGTGGCGAAGGAATCCGCGTCTATGAGGCCGTCGAGGACATGTGCGACGGCTACCGCTCCAGCCTGGCAGAACTGCGGGACGTGACGGATCCAGAGGAGCTGGCGAAGCTTGTCTTCTCCCGCGTCCCCATTGCCAAGGCCACCGGGAGGCAGGCGGAGAGCACGTCCACATACTCCGTGGATGACGTCGTGGAGTTGGTGGACGCCGACGGACACGTCTGGCTGCGCGTCGGCACCACCAACACGGACGACTACTACCCCTGCTACGAGTTCACCTGGAGCCCGAAGGCGCCATGAGGAGCTTCAGCAAACTGAAAGCCTTGTGCGCGTGGCCCGCTGAGATCGAGAAGCCCAGCCCGCGCAGGGACGATGCCGCGGCCCTGGGCACGCTCTTTCACGAGCGCGCGGAGCGGTGGGCGCTGAGCTTCGATGGCGCCATGGACTACTCCGGCGTCCCGGAGCCCGTGGCGGGATGGCTGCGGCGCCTGGTGAAGTCCTGGACGCCGCCGCCGGGCCTCGAGTGCGAGGTGCCGCTGGGGCTGAGAGACGCGCCGTGGCCGGCCTACGTGCCGGTGCGGGAGCCGCGGCCGCACGAGTACGAGCCCATCGACAAGGACGAGGTGCTCATGACCGCTGGCCGCGCTGATTGGGTGTGGCCTGGGGTCGCGCTGAACGTGTGCGACGTGAAAACCGGCGCATACTACCTGGGTCCTCCCGAGCAGATCCGCCAGGTGCTGGCCCAGGGATTCGCCGCGGCCGAGAGGGCGTGCGTGCGCAGCTTCCGCCCTGGCATCTACTACGCCCGCGTGGGGCTGTTCGACTGGGGTCCCGTGCTGGAGAAGGGCAAGCCGGAGTGGGAGAAGGCGTGGGAGGCGGTGGTCACCGCGGCCAAGCTCCCGAAGAAGCCTCTTCCGGGCGCGTGGTGCCTGACCTGTTTTAGCAAGCGCGACTGCCGAGAAGCCCCGGAGGGCGCATGACCTGGTCCCACCCCATCCTCGACGCCCCCCTCCGCGAGCTCGACGAGGCTTCACAGGACATCCGCTCCCTCGAGGGCTACCTCCAGGGCCACGCCGCCCTGGTGTTCGCCGGGGTGAGGCTGGAGAGCGGGGAGCAGGTGACATGGGCGCAGGTCCCGCCGGGGCCATGGCGCATCTGGTACATCCCGGTCGACGGCTCGGGACCAGCGCGTCCCCTCATCGAGACGCCGTCCGAGATGAGGCTGCGGTGCCGGCCCATGCTCCCGAAGCTTCTGGAAGCCGTGGCCAAGGCTTTGATGCCGGGGGCAGCATGACCACCCCCACCCGCTGCCCCTGCGGCGAGCGCGCCTCCCCGGACATCCGCTGCACCCGCTGCGGCCTGCCCCTGCCCGAGGACGCCGAGACGCACGACGCACTCCTGGAGAGGGCGGAGCGGCTGACGGCTGACCTGGCCGGCACACGCGAGGCGCTGCAGGCCGTGATCGACGAAAACAACGGCATCCGCCATGAGCGCGACTGTCTCGCCGCCCGCGTGCAGGAGCTGGAGCGCCTGCGCGCGAAGGAGGTCGAGGACTACGCTGCGGCCAGTGCCCACCTAAAGGCCGAGCGCGACGAGGCGCGGGCGTTGGTCGCCAGAGCGGTCGACCTGATGATGCACGACCCAACGTGCGTCGCATGGACCGACGGCGACGAGCACTGCGGCTGCGGCGTGACGGAGTTATTTCGCGATGTCGCCCGCGCCGCTCTCCAGCCCGCCTCCACTTCGACGGCAGGCCTGCCCGATAGTCAGGTCCCTGGGTGTAACGCTGCTGCCAGGGGGCAACCACGGTCTAGCGTGACTGCCGGGGGAGAGACCCGGAACGATTCGGCCGCCCCCGCGCAGGCTGAGGCGCCGAAGCGCGGGGATATCGTCGATGTGCGATGGGAGGGCGACTGGGTTGCCGACTGCCTCGTGATCGAGGTAACGACAAGCTGGTTTCGCGCACAAGACGCAGCCGGTACGACGTACGGGCGCTACTTCACTGCCCTGGCCGCCGACGGTAAGCCGCGTTGGCGGCCCGCTGGCAGCCCGAAGGCCGGGGGAGGTGAGCGGTGAGCGCTGAAGAACTAGGCTTGTTGAGGCGCGCCTTGCACTTCGAACGATGCCCGCTGGCGCCCGACGAATGCGAGGAGTGCCGAACGGCCTTCCGGGAACGCGACCAGGTCCGCGCCCTCCTCGCCCAATCGCCGCCCGCGCCGTGGCTGACCCGACCTGGAGCGTGGAGGGGGAGGCGGCGAAGCTCTGCGGGTGCCATCGCCACGGCCGCTTCTGGTCGTGGCCATGCTTCGCCGAGGACATCGCGAAGGGCGTGAGGGCCGGCCTCGCTCGCGCCGCCGACATCTGTGGGGGGCGGGCCGGAGAATTGGCCAGACGGTCATTTATAGATGCGTCCGATAGCGCGCAGGAGCACGACGGTGCTCGCTCCGTCGAGGCCGGGGCTTGCGCGCTGGCGATCAACGACGAGGCGAAGAGGTAGCCCCATGTGCTACGACGGCGACGGCGCGGACGTGTTCAAGGTGAAGCGCCTGAGGTCGCGCAGGCCGCGCGTCTGCAATGAGTGCCGGGCGCCGATCCCGCGGGGCGCCGAGTACGTCCGCGTTAACTGCCTGCAATGGGGCGGATGGACAGTCTACAGCCTGCACTGGGAGTGCATGGAGCTGTGGGAGTTCATGGTGCACGACAAGGACGCGTGCCCCGGCAGCCTCATGCTCATGGGTGGACTTGAGGAGGAGTTGCTGAACGACTACAGCGAGCCGCCGACGGACGACGAGGGCGTGCCCACGGGCGATCCCACACTACTGGACATCTTCAATGCCATCCGCACGGCTTACGAGCATCAGCACAGTCAATAACAGAGCCATTTCACCGCCCACCCGCGCGTCCAGCAGCGTGCGGTTACGGCAGAATCGACAACAACTCCGCAACACTAGTCCCTCGGGCGCGAACTACCTGGGCCGCGTCCGAGGGGGAATCTCGATAGGAGTGCCCAGCACATGCAGCTCGAACTGTCTCTGTGGCCGCCGACGTCGATCCGTTCGGTGGTGGATGCCTATGTAGCGCGCCGATGCGAGGACCTGGCTCCGGGAACCCTCGACGACTACCGGGAGCGCGCGGCTTGGCTGTACCGCGAGCTGGGGGAGGCGACGCCGGTGGAGACCGTGACGTACGCTCGCCTCGAGCGCCTGGTGGACTCATGCCGGGGAGTCCTGCGGAACGTGACTGTCGGCAAGAGGATCAACTTCCTACTCTGGTGCATGCGGTACGCGCGGAAGCGAGACCTCATCGCGCGCGTCCCCGAGTGCCCGCCTCTGCGCAATGACGGCGAGGTGCGGACCGGGCTGCATACCGTGGAGCAGTGGCAGCGCTTCCGCGGCCATCTGGCGCCCGGCCGGTTCCGCAAGCTGTACGATTTGGCCATGTGGACCGGGCAGCACATGCCCGACGTCATGAGCATGCAGCGATGGATGCTGGCGCCCGCGCGCGAGGACTACCCGGGCCACGCCGGGAGCTTCTGGAGGCGCAACCGCAAGTTCCGCAGGTGCGTCCCCGGGTGGATGCCCATGCAGCCAGAGCTGCGCCTGCTGACGGCCGAACTTCTGGAGGACGTCGGCCCCACGGCGGACAGCCTGATCGCCGGCCGGGCGTGGAACCTCAAGCGGACCTGGGACATGGCTGCGGACAGGGCGGCGGCGGCCGGGGAGGACATCCCGCGGGTCACCCCGACGGACCTGCGGCGGTCCTGCGCGTCCCTGCTCTCGGCTCGCGGCTGGTCGCTGCAGGCGGTGCGCATCTTCCTGGGCCACGCGACGACGGACGGCCGGATCATGGGCGGCCGCGGAGAGCTGCGCCCCACGGTGGCCGAGCGCCATTACTTGGGCGTGACGACGGGGACGTTTCCCGCACCTGCACCGACACGCCCGTAGCAATCGGACGCGTCCTGTATTTTTCCATTGACCGGACCGAGTCCTTTGCTCATCCTCGTCTTTGCCACCGATGATGCTCAACTCGAATTTCAGCCGTCGCTCCGCTGCTGGGCTTCATTCGGTGGCACGCGTGATTTTTCAGCGTCAGAGCGACGGCGCTTTTGTGGGGAGTGAACGCCATGGGGACGAGCAACGCTCAGTCCCCGGCTCCGTCAGTTGACCTGACTGTAGGCAACGTAGGCCTGTGCTCTATCCAATTGAGCTACGGGCGCGGTGAGCCGGGACATGTAACAGGGGACGCGACAGAGGTCAAGGGCGCTCGCAAGCGCAGCTACGTGCCGCGCTCGCTAGGCCTGGCCGACCGGCTGGCCTACTTCACCCACCGCCCCGACGGTGACGGGAACGACGACTGCTGGCTCTGGCTCGGCACCAGGGACGGCGACGGCTACGGGCGCGTTCACTGGCGGGGGACGGGTCGCCAGGCCCACCGGATGGCGCTCGAGCTGCGCCTGGGCCGCGCCCTGCGCGCCGATGAGGTCACCCGCCATCGCGCCAGTTGCTCGCGGCTCTGCGTGCGGCCCACCCACCTGCAGCCCGGCACCATCGCCGACAACGTGCAGGACATGGTCGTGGCCGGCACGCACGCCCGCGGGGAGCGCATCGCCAGCGCCAAGCTGACCGCAGCCCAGGTGCTCGCCATCCGCGCAGGCGGCGCCGGACAGAACTTCGAGGCCGTCGGGCGCGCCTACGGCATCAGCGGCCGGGCCGTCTCGCTCATCGTGGCCGGCAAGCGCTGGAAGCACCTGCCCCTCGCCCCCTCCCACCTCCCCGCCCCGGAGGCGTCATGAGCGCCAAGCCGCTCCCCGTCCCCGCGTCGGGCAAGGTGCTCGTCCTGCGCACGTGCGACTCCAAGCGCCAGGGTCACAACGGCTTCCAGTGGCCGGCGTCCGGCCCCGTGGCGTGCTCGGATTGGAACCCGACGCCCGCGTGCGGGAACGGCCTTCACGGCCTTCTCTGGGGCGACGGCGACTGGTTGCTGCTCGGGGACGACGGCAATCGTACCTGGCTTGTGGTCGAGGTAGATCACGCCTCGATCGTCGACCTGGGCGACAAGGTCAAGTTTCCTGCGGGCAACGTGATCTTCTGCGGCGACGCCGCCGGCGCAATCGCTCGAGTGCTGGCCGGACGCGAGCGGTTCGATCTGCTGGCCGAGCAGGCGAAGGCGGACGGCAAGACCACGGAGATCTCCTCGGGCGACTCCAGCAGCGCCGCCAGCTCGGGCTACTCCAGCAGCGCCGCCAGCTCGGGCGACTCCAGCAGCGCCGCCAGCTCGGGCGACTCCAGCCGCGCCGCCAGCTCGGGCAACTACAGCCGCGCCGCCAGCTCGGGCAACTACAGCAGCGCCGCCAGCTCGG
>Ga0247665_1000020_pt1 | contig 25799 bp, 37 predicted proteins | sample CNK06_metaG_FD_182716 | JGI IMG/M metagenome (GOLD analysis project Ga0247665, IMG submission 182716) | Soil microbial communities from Purdue University Martell Research Forest, Indiana, United States - CNK06 | ecosystem: Environmental > Terrestrial > Soil > Temperate forest > Bulk soil... | reverse complement strand
ATTGCGGCTATCCGGTTCCGGTCGGTCAATCGTGTCCACGCTGCGGACTTGGAGATTAAAGCCGATGGCCAATTCAGACAATCACATGAGCGAGCACGATCCGGATTACGGCGATGATGACGACGGCATTCGCGGCGAGCCGTGGTGCCGTGACTTTGAAGCGCACAAGGCACTGCACGAGTTCTGTTCGGATCATCAGGCGATGTGGTGCCGGAAATGTGATCGCGGCTGTCCGGAATGTTTCGACGATCCGCACTGCGGGGTTCACTTCAATGATGGAGACGATCCTGAGAATTGGCCGGAAATCTGCGAGTGCGAACGCTGCGTCACGGCGAGGCGTGAGGAACCGCTGTGAGTAAGCAACCGGTCTATGGCTATCCGTGCGTCTCTAACCCGAACGACTTCAAACCGGACCATGAGTGCTGCTCGCCGAGAGAAATCGAGATGCATCGCCTAGCCTGCGCCAACTACGGCAAGCCGTCTTACGCGCCGAACAAGGGTTGCTATACCGAGCATGACGCCAGCGGCCAGATAGTGAAGCACGTCACGCGCACATCATGGGGCATCGGCACGAACTTGATCGCGACATGCGACGGCTGCGGCGAGCCCACATTCGGCGATCCGTTGATCACTTGCCACGAATGCGGTGGGCCAGAGTTCTGCGACGTGTGCTGGCCTGAACACGAAAGGAATCACCCATGACTCCTCCAGCGGGCGTCGAGGGCGGGACGAGCGAGCGCGGCGGGAGGAATTTGCTATGACCAAAGGCGAGCGCGCCAAGCGTGAGTTTCGCCCAGATTGGCAGCACGGTTGCGAGAACTGCGGCTCAAAGCCCACGGTTCCAATGAGCGGGCTGTGCGGTCCCTGCCATTTCGGTATCGCTGCCACGAGCGGCGGTGGCTGGTGGGACGAACAGTCGGACGCGTTGAATGACGAGGTGTTGGATGACTGACGGCGTCCTGACGGCAGAGGCACGGCTTGCAGAACTCGTTGCGAGAGCAACCGAATGGCTGGAGGTGGGTGGATTCTTCAATCCCGAGTTGATGGAGAACGGCTCCGCTCAACAGTTGGTGATTGAACTTCGTAACGCGCTGGCTAACCGTTCTCTGAGCCAACAGCCGGTCCTTGACGATGACATTGGCCTGAGCGTGGACATGCTCGACGTGGACCGGCTTCGCGACTGGGCGCGGCTCCTACTCACGCACGGTCGAGACGTAACCCATTGGGCGTCAGTGCCGCATCTCGCATCGCGGATGCAAACGCTCGCGACGGGGCTGGAGAAGGCCGTCCGAGACATTGGGACACTCAGAGCTGAACTCTCTCGCTGGCGTTCAGCGCACCCACCGCAGCGTCTTGATGCTAAGCGGATCGGTGCGGACATGGTCGCGGAGATGCTTCAAGCGGCTAAGGGCGAGGACGGCGTGGATTTCACGGATGAACAGCGGCTGTGGGTTGAACAGGCGGCATCCGATGCGGCTCAGGAAGTGATCAATCGCTGGCGTTCAGCGCACGGGAGCCGAGAGGCCGAGGAGGAGTGATGGCTATAGATGCTCATGTGGCTTATGTGGAAGTCAAAGAAGATGGCTCAGGCATGCTGCACCTTTGCGACCGCGTGCCGAATGGCTCTCGCGGTCAACCGCGACTGTATTTCGACACAGCCCCCTATGAGGTGACGGCCCTCAATGGTCTACCGATCTGGGGCGGAAGTGAGCAAATCATGCTCTGTGAGCATGAGATCGCTAGGCGTAACGGCTATACGAAAATCTCGTTCAGTGAACGAGAACGGTTTTTAGCTGCCGTCGCGGAGTATCACCGTCGCCAGTGGGAAAAGGCGGCGCACGGGAGCGAACAGGAAGGACCCACATGAGCATCTGGAGATGTCAGAATTGCGGTGTCTTGCAGGGTTTCGCCGCGTCAATGCAGTGCTGCTCATGCAAGGGCGGCCCGCTATCGTTCGCAACATTTACCCAGTCCGCGCACGGGAGCCGAGAGGGAGAATGATCTGGAGCCGCTCCAATCGGTTCGATCCTGATGCGTTGCCGCTGGCCGATCGGCACTACAACCGCCAGAAGGTCGGCTCACCGCAGTTCGTGCCTCCGGGCAGGTGTTTGGTGCTGAAGGCTGACGGGGCGCTCTGGGTGACCTCGTGGCCGTTTGCCGAGTATGTCCGCCATGCGTGGCCGGGAGCGTTTATCAATTCGCTGTTCCGGAAGGAATGCGGCGGTGTGGCCAGCGACTTCATCCGGCAAGCGTGCGCGGCGACTCGCGCTGAATGGCCGGAGCTCCCATCGCTGGGCATGGTGACATTTATAGACCCGAACGAAGTGAAGCCGCGAAAAGTGCGCGGGCGCGCGTGCATCGCATATTCCTATTTCGAGGCTGGCTTCGTTCACGTCGGCTACACAAAAGCGGGGCTATGGGCGATGCAGTTGACGCCGGAGAAGTTTCCCGAGGCTGACACGGCTTACGTTGATACACCGCTATTGGCGCACGGAGCGAACAGGAAGGACCCACATGAGCGGCGGCATTTGTCTCTGGACGAAAACGCGACTCGGTTCGTGGAAAACGACGTGTGGCGGCACCGTGAAGGAGTCGCCACGCGAAGGTAAGGCGTGCCCGTGGTGCGGCATGACGGTGATGACCGATGACTGATCGGATGTCCGCCTGTTGCCTCGCCGAGATCCGCTCTGAAGGTATCAGACGAATCTGTTCCAAATGCGGAGACTATGGCTATGCGCCAGAACTGCTTGAAAGGAATCACCCCATGACCAAGAAGCCCGCCGAAATAGACGCAACGAGTCTTGCGCCGAATGCGGTGAATCTGGCGTCCAACTCCGCCCTGTCCGCGCACGGGAGCACGACCGCCTCCATGCCCACACAGCCGACAGCGGAATATCGTGAGCAACTACGAAAGCACATTGCCGCAATCGATGGTCGCCGCCCGCAGGACGCCCACAGCGACCGAGGGTTTGCAGTCTGTCCGCACCCTGATTGCGTGCTTGTTAGGCAGACTGCTATGGAGAAACCTAATGGCACGACCACGGATTATTCAGCCGGAACACGTCGTGAAGATGGTCAAGACGCAGGGGCGCAAATCCATCGCGGCGACGGCGAAGCGTCTCGGCGTCAGCACGCGGACGATGTCCCGATACTTCAGGGACGCGAAGCTGCACGCGAGACAGTGCCCCATGTGTCAGGGCGTGGGTTACATCAGGAAGTAGGGAGCACGACCGCGACCGAGCCTCTAGCCGAGTTCTTAGAAGGTAATGAGTTCAACCGACTGATGTATTTCTATAGAACCGCGCCAAGAACTTCGCCATCTGACATCAACGTGGCCTTCGAAGTCGTGAAGCGAGCCATTATTTCAGCCTCCCACGGGAGCGCCCCGGAGCCTCAATTCGACATGCCGCGCCTCGATGAGCAGTATCTTGGCCATCTGCGCGAAGCCGCCTTCGACTGGGGCATCGAGAAGATTGAAGGCGAGCCAGTAGTTGCACGTAGAGCCGCGATATGGCTCGGCCGCAACGTCGTCACCTTGATTGATGAACTGCGGAAATTGCGGTCGGGGAGCGCCCCGGAGGCCCCAGATACTTCAGCTCCATTCACCAAGGCGTCCGCAACCGCGCCGAATGGAGTTACCAACCGCGTGGCCCCGAGCGGTGGAGATTCGGGGCATACGAGTCCATCATGGAGCGCCCCGGAGGCCACGGCGGAGGAGAAGGACCATGAGAACTAAGGAAGACGAAGCGGCACTACTGAAGATGTTCGACGCCTATCAAGAACTCAAGCAACTGGGCTGGAACGACAGTATGTATTGCCCGAAAGACGGCTCATGGTTCGATGCTATTGAGGCTGGCAGCACCGGCGTTAATGATTGTAAGTATGAGGGGTCATGGCCTACCGGCCATTGGTGGGTTGCATCAGACGGCGATTTGTGGCCATCACATCCGATACTGTTCAGGAAGCGCGAGCCTCTCCCCTCCCCGCCTCAGATCGACCCAATGGTGAAATCATGATCACTCTCGAAAAGCTGAAAGAAATGTCGGTAAAAATCGGCTATCGATTCGAAGTCGATCCGGCGGATGGCACAGAGCGCATGTATCGGCCTGATGGCACTCTCGCAGTAACGGCAAAAGGTCCACCTGTCGCGCCTCAGATCGCCCCACTGAAGGATGAAGTCGTGTTACCAACAATCGCCAGCGAGTCCACAGCGGAGGGGTGGACTGGACTGATGGCCGTATTCGCGCCGGCCCCCACGGATTCCTCGACCACGAACAGCGGAGATACTGGCGGACCTATTAACAGTGACACGAAATGACGGTTACCGTCACCATCATCCGCTGCTACTGTGCTGAATGTCAGTTTGCAGTCAGTCCGATGAGTGTCGGCGCCTTAATCGATGCCAAGAAAGAACATGAAGCCTAAGTGCGCTGGCTCGCTGCATTACCTCCGATCATCGTTCCGCCAGGAGTCTGACCGTGGCTGAACTTGACTGGGAAGGCATGCCTATCCATCAGCGGATTCGCGCAGATTGGAGGACTCCTGAGCTGCTTATTGAGGGAAGTCTGAACTGCGCGAAGACGACACTGGCACTCGACAAGGAGATCGAAGCGCTCCTGAAGTATCCAGGCATTCCCATCCTGCTCTTTCGATGGACCGAAGATGCGACAACGACAAAACTGCGAGTCGCCTTCGATGAACTGTGCGCGATTCGCGGTGTGCAAACGTCGTGGGAAGCCAAAGAGAAGCGCTATGTCCTACCGAACGGCTCCAGCGCCTATGTCTTTGGGCTCAAGGCGAACTCACTGATCGAGGAATACAACAAGATTCGCGGCCTTGGCGTCTCGCGCATCATGGGTGATCAGGTCGAGGAAGTGCGCCCCTCCGTAGCTGCTGAACTGCGTGGCCGGCTCAGACCGAATCTCACAGCGACACTCCGCAACGATCGGTATCCGTTTCAACTCACCTTCGTCGCGAATCCGTCAGACTATGAGTTCTGGCTATCGCGTGAGTTCCCCTATGGGGATCGGATCAAGGGACGGAAAGTGCATTCCATCTCCGTCTTCGACAACAAGCATCTTCCGCAGGAGAGCATTGAATCGCTGCTCAGGCAGTATCCGAGTGACCATCCGAAGCACCTGACCATGATCATGGGCCAGCGCGGACCCAACATCACGGGTGTGCCTGTCTACGATGGGCTCTATCAGAAGGCGATTCACTGGCGGTCAATTACCTATTCAGAGCGGTTACCGATTCTTGAATCTTTTGAGTTTGGCAAGCACACGCCGGTATGGGTCTGCGCTCAAGTCATGCATAGCGGAGGGCTTGCGATTCTCGGAGGCATGATCGGAGAATCGCTCATCCTTGAGGACTTCCTTCCGCTTGTGAAGCAGTGCCGTCAAGACTGGTTCCCAAAATCAGCCATCTTCAAAACATGCACAGCCCCAATGGGTGAGCAGCAACAAACGCTGAGCAGACGCTATACGCCTCTGGACATCCTTCGACGGCATGGCTTCACCGCGCAATGCCGGGACAATGGGAACTCTCCTGATGTGCGTCTAGCGATGATCGAGAACATCTCGGCCTATCTGCGTCGGCGAAATGCCGGAGGCGAGGAATCGATCGGTGTGGAGACTAATCCGCAACGATTCATCATTGCCGCTCGAGATGAGCATCGAGAATCACCGTTCGTGCATCACGCCTTTGAAGGCGGCTACGTGTGGGATCCACACTTCGTCTCAGTGGCGAACAAAGAACTACGACAGCCAGCAGAAGATGACAAGTTCGCGAATGTGATGCATGCGATTGAGAATGTTGAACTGAACTTCTGTGCCGGCCAATCGACGCAATCAGAGCAGGACCAACGGAAGGCCGCTAGCCATCAGCAGCCAATAGACGATTACTCACCGAATGCATGGATGTGGCAATGACCTATGCCAGTGTGGAATTTCAATTCAAGTGCGGATCATGCAAGTGGTGGGCTGAGCAACATCCGGACAGTGCTCCAGCACTCCATGCTCCAGGCAAGTGTCGTCGCAATGCTCCAATCGCTATGGCCATGATAGCCACGACGCGATACGACTATGCCGATCCGATTTGGCCAGATGTGAAAGCCGCAGAATGGTGCGGAGAATACAAACAACGGTGGTGACTGTGCTATATTGTGCGGCAATCCTTAAATGAGACATCATGCTGGATAGGCGCACATTCCTTCGTCGCCTCGGTTTCGGAACGGTAGCCGCTGCCGCAGCCGCCACAGGCGCGATCGATGTGGAACGTCTGCTCTGGAATCCAGGCGAGAGAACGATCTTCCTGCCTTCTCCTCCAACGATTGAGCCACTTTATGGCTCTCTGGTAACAGGCGACATTTTCACGATTGAAGGCTATTACGCTTTAAATCCAAGAACGTATAAAGCCACGAGCCAACTTCAGCAGTTCGTAGTGACCGCCGATATTCAAGGCGGAGAAGTCCTGACGATAGAGAGCATCTTTCCAAAACTGATCACTGAAGGCCCATATCAGACAGTGACAGGAAAAAGCACCGGAAGGTTCATTGATGGTCGCACGGTCAAGCCGCATGGGTGTGGAGCATGGTTACCACCTCGCGAACGGCGACAGTCAAGGATGGTATGAGACATCAGCCTACGTCAAACGGCGGATTCCGTTGGCAGGAGATTTCGCGGGCGAAGTTTCAGGAGACGACGTTCAGCATTCTCGGTGAACATGCCGCAAAGGTGAAGGCTCAAGGCGAGGTCATCGCGGATATGTCAGTGCGGCTCGATGAGCACGCCAAGCAGATCGCCGTTCATCAGGCGTCGTTCACCGCATGGGGCGCCCGCAGCTTCCGTGACCGCCTTCGCTGGCTGTTTCAGGGCCGATGAGCGCCATCTCGGATTACCTCAGTTCGTCGCGCACGGCGCATCTCGCCTATCAGCAGAACATTCCTCGCAAATCCGCACAGGGGGCAGTGATCGCGACCGTGCCAGGGAATCCAGAACTGGCGCGAGCCGCGCTGCAGGAAGCGTACGACTGGCGAGCGCGAGCGGATCGCGAAGATCCGAACCATCTGGATCCGTCGTGGGCGGCTGATGTCGTGCCGCATGAGAAGATGATGGCCTTTTATGCGAAGGAACTGGCCAAGTGAGCCCGATGCTTACGCCAAGCTGGTGCGTGAAGGAATGTCTGAGAATCGCCTTGAACTTGCGGATTGCCAGCGAGGTATTCATTGTATTTGATTACGGAGATGAGCACCGCGCAAATGGATACATGGCGATGATTACGGCATTGCGGAAATTCACATAGCCGCGACTGATTTAGCGATGAGCGTGGATGACATGAGGAAATTGCTCCGTGCAAAGTTGCGGATGATTGACGACCTCAGAAATCCACTCGCCTTGGGAATGCTGCCAACATGATTGACGACAACGGCGATGAAGTAACAGCCGATGACTCGATCCAAACGTCAGTCGATTGGTATCACTTCGTCTGTGATACCGAACACGATCAAGACCAGCAAGAGCAAGAAGCGCTGCAATTCCAGCATGCTGAAGGCGCATGGCCTGCAGAAGTCAAAGGGCAGTTTGCCGCGATCCCAGCTAACTCTCAGCAGAATCCTTCAAGCGTTCCGGTTCCAGCTCGGCCCATGCTCTCGGTCGCCTCAGCCGATGAACCGATCCTCCTGCAAGTAGCGCAATTCAGACAGGCGCACATGGCCGTTCGCATCCATCCCATCAGCGATGATGCGAGCGATGAAACCGCGCAGATTCTGCAGGGGCTCTATCGGAATATCGAACGCGACTCTCGAGCGGACATCGGGCGCGGGTGGGCGTATGAACGAGCATTGTGGTGCGGACGTGGTTCATATCGCATCAACAAAGTCTTTGACCAATACGGAGGACATGACCTCGATCAGAAATTGATGATCGAGCGCATCTTGGATCAGTCCACGGTGAAGCGCGATCCCTACGCGCAACAGCCGGATTGGTCTGATGGCACGCGGTTGCAAATCGCTGTGCCGATGTCCTTCGCGGCCTACAAAAAGAAGTATCCAAAATCGCGTGTCGGGAAGTTCACGGACGAGACATTCGATTCTGAGCTTAACGATGCGAACAAGTGGCTGAGCAAGGGCACGAACGAGAATCGCTGCGTCACGGTCTGCGAAGAATGGCGAGTCGAAACGAACGAGCGCACCAAGTCACTCCTTGATGACCATTCGATGGCCTTCGATGACGAAGAGATGCCAGAAGGTCGCACGAAGAAGACTGGCGACGATGCGCGGACGGTCACGGTTAATGAGCGTCATGTGTTCAGGCGCGTGATCAACTACCTCGAGGTGCTTGAGCCAGAAGTGGAATGGGATGGGCAATACATTCCATTCCCCAGCGCGATCGGACGTGAATTGCAAGTCACGAATGGGACACGTTCCTGGCTCGGCATGATCGGGAACGCGAAAGGCGCGATCCGCCTGACAAACTACGCGGCCACGAATGCCGTGCGGATGGCCGCGCTGGAGCCGCGTGCCCCGTTCATTGGCGTCGAAGGCGTTTTTGAAGGGCATCCTGAATGGGGGATGGCCAATACCAGGGATTTTCCCTATCTCGAATATAAGCCCACCGACATCTCTGGTCGTCCAGCGCCTCCACCGCAACGCAATCAGGTGGACATGAGCCGCCTCGGTCCATCGATGCAATTGCTCACGATGGGCAAGGATTTCGTAGCCACAGCAATGGCTACGTATGGGCCGGCGCGTGGTGAGCAGACGCCCGCCCATCGATCAGGTAAAGCGATCGAAGCCTTGCAGGGTCAGACCATCAGTGCGAACAGTCCCTACATCGATAACTTCGCCTCGATCACGATGACCTATGAGGCGATGATCATCCTCGATCTGATTCCGAAGATTTATGATCGCCCGCAGCGTATCGCGAAGATTCTTGATGACAAAGGTGTCTCCTCATGGGTGATGCTCAATCATCCCTTCGTGATGGGACCAAATGGCCGTCCGCAAGCGCTCCCCTATGAAACCGATCAGGAGAAGGCGCAAGCCGATGCGCTACTCTCTAATCCACAGACCGGAGCGAAGCATTACGACCTGACCAAAGGCCGCTACGGGATCGAAGTGACGATCGGTAAGTCCTACAAAGACAAGCGCGATGAAGCGGTCGGAGAGATGTCGATCATCCTCCAGGCGGATCCGCAATTGATGCAAGTGATAGGACCAGAATACTTCCGACAGCGTGGCGAGCCGTGGGCTGAACCTGTTGCAGACTTGCTTGAGAAAAACCGCAATCATACGATGCCGTGGCTCTCGAGCCAATCGCAGCAGGATGCCGCATCGGCAGCGGCAAAACTGCAGGCAGAGAATCAGCAACTCAAGCAGCAACTTCAATCGGCTGGACAAATCATCCAAACGAAGCAAGTCGAGCAGGCCGGCAAACTCAAAGTCACGGCTATGCAGGAGATGGCCGACACGCAGCGGAACCGCGAGAACAATGAAACGAAACTGGCTGTCGCGGAACTCGGCGCGAAAGTCGATCGGCTCTCACTGTTCCTTGAAGAACGGGCCAGACTCGGCATTCAGGGGAACGAGAACCAGCAAGCCGCACTAGACCGCGCACACGCCGCGACAATGGCGTCTGGTGACCATCAGGCGCAATTGGCTCAGGCCGATCAGGCGCATGTCCAAGCGGTCGCACAGGCACAACAGGGCGCCGCCAATGATGCGTCCCAGTCGATGCTAGAAGCGGCACAAGCCCCACAGCCAGAACCAGCAGGAGCCGGTCAATGAGCGATACGCCAGTCCAGAAGGCGAGCGTCGGTCGAATCGTCCATTACGTCCCTGATGGGTCCAAAGAGCACTTGGCCGCACTGGTGACGAAGGTCGAATTAGGCGTGGGGATCGACTTGACCGTCTTTGACAGGGATTCGATGTTTCGGGCCTTCGGGATCCTGCATGATGCCGAATTTGGAGAAGGCACTTGGCATTGGCCAGAACGGGATTGATCTGAATTGTTTGACGGATCGTCAACTCAGGTGTAATATCCCAACGAATTAACATGCCAAGTCACCAAGAACGTCGCGAACCGCTGCCGAAAGGCTATCAGTTTGGTGATGGATCTAAGCCAGTATTTCCGACCGATTATGAAGAGGCGATAAACGCATTGCTGAATGCGCGTATGCCTACAGTTCTCGGGTGTGGATGCAAGCGCATCGCGCCTTGGCTACCTGATTCATACGACATCGTGATTTGCACCTTTCATCAAAGACAGGCGCAAGAACTCCAAGGACTCATTTATTTCCCTTTCAGTGGCAGGGCAGAGCATGCCGAGTAAGTCACGCGCCCAGCAACGACTCATGGCGGCGGCTGAGCACGGCGCGAACTTCCCAATGGCTCAGAAGATCCGCAGTTCCATGACGCATTCGCAGATGCATGATTTCGCCGCTGGTTCCATGAAGGGCAAGCCGGGACATGTCGCTGCGTTGAACTCGCATCCGAACGCAGCACGGCTTGGTCAATATTTGCACTCCAAGAAGGGCCGGTAAGTGGCCGACGAACCGATTGTCGAATCGCCCGCTGCTGAAGTCGAAGAGTCGCTGAGCGACTTCGTTGCGCGTGAGAATGCGATCGAGCGCGGCGAATCACCAGAGCCAGAACCGGAACCAGAACCGGAACCTGAAGGCGAACCTGCCCCAGCCGCAACCGTTGAAAAGCCAAGGGCCGATAAATACGGCAAAGAAGGCCGCAAACTCACCTACCGACAGGAAATCGATGCACTCGCCGCTCAGAAACATCAGACGCAGCGAGAACTTGAAGCCGAACGCGCCGAACTCGCGAAACTTCGGTCTGAGAGGGAACAGGTCCAGCGGCCACAGCCGCCACAGCGACCAACCCCACAGGCGGCACCTACGGAGGACCGCGAACCCTCGCTGAACGACTTCATGAAGCTGCCGGATGGCCAGCCCAATCCTGATCCGTATAGCACTTGGGTCAGAGCCTCAGCAGCTTGGGAAGCGCGGCAAGAGTTCAGACGCCAGTCTGATGCCGCCGCCGCACAGGCACATCAGGCGAGCATAGGACAGACATGGGGCGGGAAACTCGCAGAGATCCGCCAGCGTGTGCCAGACATCGATCAGCTGCTCAGTCAGACACCCATCGATCAGCGCGTCTGGCCCTTCCTGCAGAACCACAAACAAGGGCCGGAAATCGCGGAATACCTCTCGCAGAATCTCTCGGAAGCTCAGGCACTCCTCAGCCTGCACCCAATCGATCAGATTGGACGAATCGGGGAAATCGTTGGCAAACTGTCTGCGCGGTCTACTGCTGCCCCTGTGGCTCAGCGTAAACCGCCCGTTGTGAGTTCTGCGAAACCCCCTATCCAGCCACTAGGGACTTCGCCCGTAGCGACTTCTCCTGAACCCGGCGATGATGAACCCTTTTCCTCGTTCTATGTGAGGGAAAACAAAGCCGAAGGTAAGCGAGGAGTGCGCTAATGCGAGTCCCGAATGCCGAATACACTTGCGACCCCATCATGGGTCACCAAGGACACTGCTCGCGGCTATCTCAATGATCTGACGTTCCTGTCGAACGTCAACCGGACCTATGACGACCAGTATATGCAGGCTGGCGCCGTCGTAGGGAACACCGTCAATGCGCGTCTGCCACAGCGCTTCACTGTCACAGATGGTCAGGCACTGCAGGTCCAGAATATTTTCGACCAGACGGTTCCGATCACGCTGACGAATCAGAAGAACGTCGCCACATCCTACTCGAGCGCTCAGGCGACGACTGAGATTCAGTTCATCCGCGAGAGGTATACCAAACCCGCCGCAGAAGCGCTCGCGAGTGCATCGGAAGTCCTGGCTTTCCAGGCGGTGTATCGCGACATCTACTCGTCGGTCGGAACGCCCGGCACGACTCCCAATGCGACGTTGACCTATCTGCAGGCGGGCACCAAACTGACGGACCTTGCCACTCCTCTCAAGGGGCGCGTGGCCTGTCTCGATCCGCTGGCGATGCAGACCATCTCCAATACGACGACGACGAACTTCAACCCACAGGGTGTCGTGAGTCAGATTTGGAAGGAAGGCCAGTTCTCGGGGATGAACCTCGGGATCAGTGAGTGGTATCAGGATCCGGTCACGCCGACGCACACCACGGGATCATGGACCAGCACGGCGACTCCGACCGTGAACGGCGCGAACCAGACCGGCTCGACGCTGAACACGCAGGCATGGGCCTCGGGTTCCACCACGCTGAACAAGGGCGACATCATCGTGCTCGATGGCGTCAACAGCGTGAATCCGCTGTCCTATGCCAGCAACGGTAGACTCCAGCAGTTCGTGGTCACCGCAACGACTTCGGACAGCTCAGGCAATATGACCGCTCTGCCGATTTCTCCCAGCATCATCACCTCTGGCCAGTTGCAGACCGTAGACGCTTCGCCCGCCTCTGGTGCTGGCATCACGGTGCTCGGTGCATCATCGAAGACGGCTGGCACGCTCGTGGCGACGACTTCGCGGCAGTCCTTCGTGTATCACCCTGACGCCTTCGCCTTCGTCATGGCTGACTTGAAGAAGCCTGGCGCTGGCGCGAATAGCTATGCGGTGCAGGACAAAACACTCGGCATCTCGATCCGGTATGTCGAGCAGTATCAGATTGGCACCGACCAGAATCCGAATCGCATGGACATTCTGATCGGCGCGGCCACTCTTCAGGCACGTCTCGCGTGCAGAGTGTGGGGTTAATCCAATGGCTTTCGCAAATACAACGCTCTCATCGGCTGTCGCCTTGACGGATAACGTCATTGTCGTCGCCTCAGCGGCCAGTGCAGCGGCTGGGCGTCTCGTCCTGATCGATCAGGAAGTGATGCAGATCGCTCAGAGCTATACGACTGGCACGACGATTCCTGTGCTTCGTGGTCGCGATGGCTCTGCGACAGCGGCACACGTCGTCACAGCAGCGGTCAAGCATGGACTAGCCTCTGACTTCGCGCTTCCGGCTCCGCAGACGATTGTCACCTACGCCGTAGCACGTCCCGTTCAGGTGACGAGCACGACGGCCACGACGCTCACGCTCACGCTTCCCCCAGCGGGAACGGATATGCGTGTGATCGTCAACTCTACCAGTGCGGCCACGATCACGATTCCTGTGCCAACCAAAGACATGGATGGAACGGAACTCTGGCTCGTGAGCACCACGGTTGCGGCGCACGTCCCGACCTTCACGGGCGGTCTCGGTGGTGTGGGTTCAGGATACACCGCCCTGACCGTGGCCGCTGGAGCGCAGTTGTGCATCCATGTCATCGCGGCTGGCGGCACATGGAACGTCCCATCGGCTCCTGGCTGGACTGGCACTGTGACGAAGGTCACGGGAGGAATCGCCTAACATGTTTGCCAAACTTCGCCCAGGCAAGAATCAAGACGGCACCACGACAGCGACCCCGACTCGTGCGGGTTCGTATTCAGAAGCGGGAGTCATTCCCTACGGAATTGGCCGCGTGTCAATGGCCGATGAGGGGAGTTACTATACCGCGACCAATGCGACCATTGGCACGCAGCTCACTGCGCATGCCGCACCAGCGATTGCCGATACCGACACCAAGTCGATCATCCATCTCTTCAACGGTGGAACGCTGGACATCTACTTGGACTACATTACGATCGCGACAACGGTAGCGAACGCATCGGCTACGCAGGTCTACTTTGCCGCCTATATCGATAACAAAGGCTCCACAGCCTTCAGTTCTGGCGGCACGGTGATCGGTGCAGCGAACAAGAACAACGTCCGCAGCAACTCCACGAATACGACCGGAGCTGTCATCGAAGCCGGCGCCGTCGTGACGGCCTTCACGTCTTCGCGTAAAGTGATGTCGCGTGAGACTCGTCCCAGCATAGGCATAGCGCTGGACCAGTATCACTTCACATTTGGCGGTGGACTCTTCGCAGCGTCCTACTCACAGGTGACGACGGTCGCACAGGTCGCGACGGGTGGACCGCCGATCGTCATCGGACCTGGCGGCAATTTCGGACTCGTCCAGACTTCGCCATCCGGTGCAACGACCGCCATGACCTTTGAATTTGAAATGGGATGGTGGGAGAGGTAACGAATGGCCACAGTGAATCTGGCCAGCACGACATTCACGCAGCCCGTGCTCTCGGGAGACACCATCGTCTATCTCGCGAGCACATCTGGAGTCACGCCGAATAGCGTGCTCTTTGCCAATCGTGAACTTCTGGATGTGGCCTATATCGATAGCGTCAACAGTGGCGTGCATGTGCGTCGTGGCTATGAAGGCACGGCCACTCGGGCACATTCGCCATTGGAAACCGTCTGGATCGCGCAGCCGAACCAACTCTACGAAAGCGATCCAGTCGGTGTGCCGCCAGTCGGCGTCTATGTCCTTCCACACATCAACGTCTTGAACGGCAATGTGTGGACCGTGCAAGGCAACGATAGTGGCGATGGAGCGCAGGATCGTTCGTGGCAACTCGTCACGAATGTGCAATTCCCAGGCTCGCTGGGTGTGCGTCAATACACACTCACGACACCGAGTTAAGAGGGTTCATGATCATTCACAATCCGTCAGGTGCAGCGGCAGACGAACTCCGTAAGTGGGAGCAGCACAATACGATGTATGCGATGACGCCAGATGGGGATTTCAAGCCTGGCAATCCCTACGTCTTCAGGCCGTATCCCAAGATGCTGTTTAAGGCCATGACCAACCCGAAGACCGGTAAGGTGTCCGTAGGCGAAGTGCATCCGGCTCCGTGGCTCTATACGTCCATGCAGGATCTGGAGCGCGATACGAACTATGTGGAATCGTTCAATCGTCAGTGCCAGAAGATCGTGCAGAACGAAGATGAGCATCTGAAAGCCAAAGGACAGGGTTGGTGCGATCTCCAGACCGAAGCACTGGAACGCGCCGAACAGCAGTATGCCGCGATGGCTGAAGAGGCGGCACGGGTTCACTATCAGGTGTCGAAGATGGGCGAGAAGGCCAGAGAAGAGTTCAGGCAGGCCGATCAGTCCACCAGCACACATATCCTTGATGTGAAACCGAAGCGGAAGCGCGGGCGTCCAGCAAAAGGCGTCGAGGCGGTAGAGATTCCGGAATAGCCAATGGATGATCTCTATTTCGGAGACGCCAGCCTCGGTAAGCGGCTCTATGTCGCGCATGCGACCGTGACCGCTCCGGTGATCTATACGACGGCGGCAGGGACGGGTGGGCCGCTCCTGTGGAATAGCTCGTCCAATGTCAATGCGCGTCTTGTGGCAGTCGGTTTTGCTGTAAGCACGGCATCTGCGGCGGCAGGCGCGTTGGGCCTCACAGGCGCCACAGGACAGACGGCAGCGCCAAGCAGCACGACGGCGATCGAGAGCACGGGCAATCTGTTTCTCGGTGGCGTCAAGTCATCCTGCACGGTCTATCGAATCGGCACGCCTACAAATGCCGGCACATTCTTTTTTCCGCTCGCGCAGATCACGACTGGCGCCTTGACCGTGAGTGAATCCACGATGTCGTGGACTCCGCTCAATCGGATGATCACGGTTCCCCCTGGCGGATGGGTTTCGCTCGCAGGTTCTGCCACACTCACCACAGTGGTGATTCAGTGTGGCCTCATTTGGGAAGAAGTTACTCTCTACTAGGAGATCCGATAGATGGCTAGTTTCTCAGTGAACTCTAATGCGACGAATACCGCATCGGCCACGGTCCCGATGATCTGCGGCATGGCGACGGCGACGAATCAGATCGGCATCTACGAGATCAATGCCGGATCGGATGCGTCCGCTGACAACGCCGTGAAATACGCCATCTTCAGGGCATCGGCTCGCGGCACGTCTTCGACCAGCGTCACCGCGAACGCAGTCGATCAGAACGTGACGCAGGCGGCACTCTCCACGTTCGATACCGCGTGGAACATCAACCCAACGATTACGGCCAGTTCGCAGATTCTGCAATGGGCGCAGCATCAGAGAGCCACGTATCGCTGGGTGGCCTACGATTATACGAAGCTCCTGAAGACGCAGGCAGGCACCGGAAAAGGAATGGCGCTGATGTCCGTCGTCGTCTCCTCGGCATTCAATGGCGTCTTCAGCATCGAATACGACGAGTAACGAAGCGCGTGTGCTTGGTCGGTTCGAACCTGGGGAATACCAAGAGGATCGTATCGAGCGAGAGTTTCGAGCGCTGACGTTCCTTCCAGCTTGTTGTCGGAAGGAACGTATCAGCGTGCGTGTCCCACACGATCGTGCAGCAGCACCAAATCCAGACAACCTCGAATGGCATCAGGACGGAGGAGGGCCAGCCGGAACAACCGATCATATGGTGATCTGGTCCAGTGAAATGCCGACAAATCTTCGCTCGAGCACTGGCGAACTGTTTCCGATCGAGCCGTTTGAAGTGGTCTGGTTCAATAATCGAGTCGCCTTTCACAAGCAGCCTGAAGGCACCGATGAAACGCGGCGATGGTTCGTGGCCATTCGATGCAGTGGGGCATTATGAAGCCTGATGATGTCGTGCAGAACACAGGCGACATGAAGTTCTACCGTCAATACGAGTATGGCGCCGTGCCGATCTGTGAGGATTGCTGGGAGGAGATTCCACGCTACATCGATTTCCCAGGTGGGCTTGTGTCTCCTGAGAGTGATGGAGATGCTGGGGGAAACTTCGCCAAGACGAGAGATGTGAGCATTGGCGATAAGGTGAAGGACAATGGAGAGCCTCAGCGCGGTCGAGAGCATCTGCAAAAGGTGATATGTCTGAAATGCTATCGCCTAGCCTTTCAGCGTGTCTATCCTGGCTTGCCATTGCCGCTATTGCGTGGCGATGCGACGATGCGCGTGCCTGAACTCATCGTGGAACCTGATAATCCGCCGAGTCGCTGATGTCTGACATTTGGCTCCCGCGATCTGTCGATGATGTCTCTGACTATGCCGATGCGAAGCATGAACGGCATGCGCATGGACTCGTCATCATCAATGGCAAAGAAGTCGCCACGACGCTTCAGTGTCCACACTGCGGAGGCCACTTTGTCTCTCGCAAGGGCTTCAACGTCCGCTGTGTGAAGCATGATGCGCGTGTCTGCGAAAAGCCATCCTGCCGAACCGTCTGCACGGACTTCCATCCTGAATCGCTGCAGCGTCGAGAAGTCTGATGTTCCACTTAGAGGCAGACACACGGCTGAGGCGATACAACACTGTGTTTCCATTGACGGAGAATCCTATTTCTGAAGGTGGCAACTGGATCAGTGGAGGGTCAACGGGCCTCGATTGGGTGAATGTTCAGACGACATCAGGGCTCGCCTTTGGAGGAGCCAACTTCACCACCAGCCATTATGACGATGCGACCGCAGTCATTAGCGGGACATGGAGTGCGAATCACAAAGTTGAAGCCTGTGTCAAATCTCTCAATCAGGTGAACGGCACCTCAGATTTTGAAGAAGTCGAAATTCGTCTGAGGACGACGATTTCAGCTCACAGCATCGCAGGTTATGAAGTCAATTGGGCCTGTTTCCATAACGGGAACCAATACCATCAGATCGGCTATTGGTATGGGCCAATTGGTGTGCAGGGTGGATGTGCGCTCGGCTGTGCTTTTGATGCCGTGCCGAACTCGATCAACTCGGCTGGCAATGGGATGGATGCCACGCATGGAAACGGGATCGCAGGGAATCTCGCGCAGAATGGATTTCCGGGTTTGTATGATGGCGATACTGTCGGTGCTCAGATCGTCGGAACACGTATCACGACATGGATCATCTATGGACCGCATTCACCGAATCCTGGCGTGAAAGTTATTCTTCAGGATTTTGATGATACAGGCGGAACTGGCGGTGGAGCGAAGTTCACGACTGGAAACCCTGGCATTGGTCATTGGTTCAACAGTGCGAGTGGCTCAGTATCAGACTACGGATTTACCACACTCGCTGTGACGGAAGTCTGAATGGCCTTCAGCACGTTTGTAGGCTCGTTCACGGTGCCGAATGCGACCGGCAACAAAGCCACAACTGGCGTGGGTTTTCAGCCGAAGGTCGTATTGTTCTGGGGAAACGGACAGACCGCAGATGCCGCGCTGGGCACGGGCGCAGCGGCCGCGATGGCGATCTATTGGGGTGTGGGTATTTCCTCATCCTCTAGAGTTACGGTTGGTGAAGCCGATGACGGGGTGACTGGGAATCCGACAGGATCGGATGCAACGAAGTGCCTCAAGCGTATCTCTGGTGCTACTCCAACGGTCGTCTTTGCCGCCGATTTTGTGTCACAGGACGCGGATGGTTTTACCGTCAATTTCACGACTGCGAATGCGACAGCCTATGTGGTGAACTTTCTGGCGCTCGGTGGTGCGGATCTGTCAAATGTCTCGATCGTATCGTTCACATCGGCAACAGCAACTGGGAATCAAGCGACCACTGGAGCCGGATTCAAGCCGGATACCATTCTGCTGATGGGGGCGGATACGTCCTCCTCAAATAATTCCACGACCTTCGGCTTAGGTCAATCGTTGACGGCTAGAGGCACGGCATCACAGGCGGCGAATGCGACGACAGGCGGACGCATCGAGAAGACGACCAAGGTCTATACGAACATCGATGGTGGGTCATCGGTGCGCTGCGAGGCGGATCTTGTCACGCTGGATAGCGACGGCTTTACATTGAATTGGACGACGGCGAGCGCGAATACCCACACGATCTATGCGCTCTGTCTTAAAGGTGGGCAGTATCATGTCGGCAATTTCCTTCAGAAGTCTGGCGGTGCTGGATCGCAAGCGTATACCGGAGTCGGCTTCACGCCAACTGGGCTCTTGACATTTTCAGCGGGTCAGACGGCTGGAGCCGCACTCGGCTCAATTCAGTTCATGTCCACCTGCGCAGCCTCAAGCACCACGAATCGGGCCGGCGTGCAATACAGCTCGGGATCGTTCCCCGTGGCGGCGCTCGATCGGGCCAGCATCAACATTAACTACGCCGATAACGGCACACCGACGCAAGACGTGAAGGCGGATCTGACCTCGTTTGATGCGGACGGCTTTACCTTCAACTACACCACGTCTGATGCGACGATTAGGGAATCCATCTATCTGGCGCTAGGCAATGCGGCTGCCGTCGCTACTGTGGATGTGATTCAACCCAGTCTCGCTCAGCAAGGTCCGCGTATTCGGAATGTGATGTATTGACATGAGTCAACACGCACGTCCAGTCGGTCCAGGCATCAATGATGCGGCTCCAATCACATCATCGATGTTCGTTGGCTACCAGCCTGAACGCAACCGTCAGGTGCTTGGACCACGCATTCCGTTGCCGCTGCACATTCCACACGTTGTCGATGCACCATTCACCTCTTCGATGTCGGCTGGCTATCAGCCTGATCGCGGCTATAAGATTCCGCAGATCACTCATCTTGGGTGGCAGTCTCGAGAGCCGGATGTCACATCGGCGGCTATTGAACAGACGATCGGCTATCATCCAGATTCACCGCTGCGCTTCCCGCCGCGTCGAGGACCATCGTTCTTCCCGTGGTCAGGGACGACACCGTTCAGCGTCGAACAGGTCATCGGCTATCAGCCATCTACGCATCGCATCATAAAGCGGCAAGTGCAAGGCCAGCAGATCCTGCCATCAGTGGACGCCTTCTCCATCGAAATGGTGGTCGGATCGCATCCTGATCGCAATCGTGCCGTGCTCGGTCCAAAGATCGATCTCCCCACGAATCCGACATTCGTGCAAGTGTTCGCACCAGTCACGATCGACATGATGGTTGGGAACAAGCCTGACCGTAATAGAGCCTTTGCGCCAAAGAATCAAGGTGGGACATTCCTCACATCCGATCAGGTCCAGTTCTCGATTGACATGACGCAGGGCTACCATCCTGATCGGAATCGTGCGTTCTCGTATCCAAAAACTGGCTGGTCCGATTCACAGACGACATTCCCAGTCCAGATGACGCCGGATATGTTCGCCGGAAATCGTCCAGATTCTCCACGTATCAGACTTGGGGCGAAGATTCCGCTTCCGCTCGCACAGACTACACAGGTCAATGCGCCGATCACGCTTGACATGCTGAGAGGATCGCAGCCCGAGAAGGGATTCACATTTAAGCTAAAAGAAGGCGCTCGCTTGATGCCGACTGACACGATTACGCCTCCACCGATTGCCTTCCATACGGAGACGAACGCGATGGTGCCGTTCAATCCTCAGCCGTGGATTAAATAATGGCTTTTCCTATTCGCGCAACGGCATGGACTGGAGTCACGGCGCAGCTCACCACGATTTCGACTGGCGCTGACTATGCCGGTAGCGTCACGGTCTATGTCAAGCAAGATGGCGGCACGCTAACACTTGGAACGGTCAACGGTGGCGTCTGCAGTTCAGATGGTCGCGGAGGCTATAGCTACAACCCATCAGCCTCAGAGACAGATGGCGAACTGCTCACGTTTCAGTTTGTCGGCTCTGGTGCCTTCACCGTTGAAAAGCAGATTGGCACGCTCACGCCACAGCAGGCCGCTGCCTTGGCGTCTACGACTGGAGGCACATCGATTACGGTCAGGAACCTGATCAAGGCCGCGATGCGTCGAATCAACGTCATTCAGGAAAACGAAGATCCCAGTGGCGATTCGCTGAGCGATGCCTTCGAACGCTTCAATGATTGGGTGGATAGCGTCTGTGGTAATGAACGTCTGACGATGTATACGGTGACACGCACGACGTGGAATCTCGTCCCAAGCCAGGCTGTCTATACGGTCGGACTCGGTGGCGATGTGAACATCGTGCGCCCACAATTCATCAATCAAGTGAACTGGATCAATGCCAATCTTTCAGTGCCGTTTGAGCTGCAACTGACATTGCTGACTGAAGATGCCGAAGCCTCACTGCCGCTCAAGTCGCTGACATCGACGTATCCGTTCTACGCCTATTACAACCCGACATTCACCGGCGCACTCGGGTCACTTAAACTCTGGCCGACTGCGACAGGCACAGGACTACAGGGAGCACTCTACTATCCGCAACAGGTGAATCGATTCAACACTGTGAACGATACGATCGCACTTCCGCCTGGCTACAATCGGTTCATGCGTGACAATCTGGCCATCGAGCTATTCCCTGAGTTCAGGGAAGGGCAGCAGATGGATACCGGGCTCATGCAGTCGGCGTCGGAAGCGAAGGCAAACCTGAAGCGCATCAACAATCGGTTAATGGACTTGCAGACCGATCCCATTCTATTGTGGGGCCGCTCGGCATGGTCCATCTATACAGGGCCATGAAGTATCCGGGCTTCATTGGGGTGAGTGATAAGACGCAGAGTCTATCAGCCAACCCTGAAGAGACGATCAACTGGTATTACGAATCGCAGCCTCAGCATGCGAAGAATACCGCTGCACTCTATCCGACACCTGGGTTCACCGTGTGGACAACCATTACACCGACCATTGCTCAAGGTGGACGAGCGCTCTTCACTGAGAACGATCGCACCTTCGCAGTCATCGGCAATTACTACGGCGAACTATCCATCGTGCCTACGGCTGGCGTCCTGAGCAACACCTTCACATTAAGAACGCCGGTTAGCTATGATGCCAATCAAGCGCAGATCGTGACGAACGGATCGAATGCAAATCAAGCCATGATCTCGAGCGGGACCAATGGCTATCTGCACGATTTAGCCACGAATGCCGTCACGCAGGAACTGACGGGTGATTGCGTGATGGTCGGTATGCTCGACGGCTATTTCATTGCCTTAGATCCATTGACGAGCACATTCCGCATCTCGGCGCTCAATGATGGAACCGTCTGGGATCCGACTCAGTTCGTCTCGCGCTCCAGTGCGCCTGATAACTGGGTGGCGATGGCGGTGGTTCCACCAGACATCTGGTTCATCGGCAGCAAGACTGGGGATGTGTGGTATGACGCCGGAACATTCCCCATGCCGCTCGCCCCTCGCACCGGCATCAGTTACAAGTTTGGGATTGTGGCATCATTCACACTGAAAGCCTCTGGGGCATCGCTATTCTGGCTCAGTCGTAATGACGATGGAGGAGGTATCGTCGTTCGAACACGTGGCTATTCTCCGACACCGATCAGTGATGCCGCTGTGGAAACGGCCATCGCCTCGTATGAGCGCGATTTCCTCATCACCGATGCGGAAGCGATGATCTATCAGGAAGAAGGGCACACTTTCTACGTGCTGCACTTCCCCTCAGTGCCTCAGACATGGGTCTATGACATTGAAGAGAACAAGTGGGCGAAACGGAGCTACTGGAATCCCAACACGATGAAAGACGAGCTGTGGAGAGCCAGAGTGCATACCTATGCCTTCGGGAAGCATCTCACAGGGGATTTCACGACGAACAACATCTGCGACATGAGCGTTGTGACAGGGACCGAAGCGGACGGATCGGCCATCCGTCGCACTCGGATTGCTCCAGGCATCTTCGATCAGAAGCAGCAGATTCCGATCCGGAATATGGAGATTTTTCTGCAGTCAGGGCTGGGACTCAATACCGGCCAAGGATCTGACCCACAAGTGCTATTCTCTACGAGTGATGACGGCGGCAATACATGGGGGAATGAACGATCCGTCTATGCTGGCAAGATCGGGCAATTCAAGCGCAGATTGCGTATGTGGCGCATGGGCGTCCCACGAGATCGCGTCAATAAGATGGTGGTCACGGATCCGATTCCGTGGCGCATCATCGATGCGTTTATCAACAATGATGGGCTCTAATGGCGACGATCGATCCGCCTCCCTACATTGCGCCAATAGCCGAAGGGCGAAGCGAAGTGATGGGCAGTGCGTGGATGCGCTGGTTTCAGGCCAGCGTGTTCAACGTGCTGAGCAGCACGCCGACCGTGTTCTCGGCTCGAGTGGGACTGGTAGCGCAGAATGCGTCGATTGGGACGACGAACATTCCCTTGCCGGCCATCTCAGCTGGGCAATACATCATCAGTTACTACGCGAGGATTACCACACCAGCCGGCGTCTCGAGTTCGTTGACGGTGAATTTAGGATGGACGGAGAGCGCGATTCCGCTGTCATTTTCAGGCGCTGTGATGACAGGCAATACCATTACCACAGTGCAGAGTGGAAGCCAGATGATCATCGCTGATGGAAACACGCCGATCACCTATTCGACGACCTATGCGAGCAACGCGGCTAACGCCATGCAATATCGATTGACCGTGATTGTGCAGAGCACCTAGAGATGACCACGAGGATTCTTCCTGCGTCAGAATGGCATCGTATGAACGGGATGGATTTAGAGGTACCGCTGTCGATGATCGATCCGGCTCACGTTGACGTGGTAGTCGTTGAAGATGACGGCGGAACGATCGTCGCTCATTGGATGCTCGTCTCAATGCTGCATGTCGAAGGGCTATGGATTGCTCCTGAAGCGCGTAAGAGAGGATCTGTCGCACGTCGGCTCTTGCATGGCATGAGCGAAACCGTGGCAGCTCGAGGAGCGTCAAGCGTGTTGACGGGTGCCGTATCCGATGAAGTCAAGGCACTATTGGATCATGCTGGGGCCAAAGCATTACCAGATCAGTTTGTCTTGCCAATGGGAGGTCGGTAGCAATGCCTGCGGTTCTTGCGATGCCACTGTTTTGGGGTGCTGTCGGTGCAACTGCTGGTGCTGGGGCTGGCATTTATGCCGCCAATAAGCAGTCAGGAGCTGCCGATACAGCCGTCAATGCTCAGACGCAGGCAGCGAACTATGCTGCGAATCTGCAATCACAAGCCGCTCAACGAGCATTGGACTTTCAGAAGCAGCAAGCGGCAATCGATCAGGCCAACTTCCAGAAGACGCAAAGCGCAAACTACGGACAATATCAATCGAATGCCAACGAGAACTATGGCCAGTATGCCGCTGGAACGCAGACTGACTATGACCGATGGGCACTCCATCAGAACAACATGGGGTATCTCGGACAACTTCTCGGATTGCCAGCACGTCAACTTCCAGCCGCACATATCGCGGCTCCTCCAGTCTTCAGCGCCGATCCTTTCTCGAGCGGAGGAACAGCCTCGAGCGGACCTCCTTCGCAGAGCATCATGGATGCGCTGAAGGCGAACTATAAGAGCTTGGGATATGCACCAACAGGACCAGGGACAGGGCCGACAGACATTGACTACATGGCGAAGCAAGCACAGGCATCGTTGGATGCTGGAGAGCGCCCCCTATCATATTGGTTGGGACCGAATGGACGCATCGCCGCAGAGATTGCGAAGGCCGGCGTGAAGCCGACCGTGGGAGGATAGACCGTGGCCGCGATTACCGATCCGAATGACCCCAGACTGACAGATCCGGCCTATGCCAGTGACCCGGATGTTCTTGCCTATCTGAACGGAATTTACGGTGCTGGTGGAACGGCCATGACACCTCCGACGCCGACCAGCACATGGAATGCGCCAACACAGGCATGGAATCCCACCGGACCAGTCACAGATCCGAATGACCCACGGCTCACGGATCCGGCCCATGCGACCGATCCTGATGTCCTGAGCTATTTGAACGGGATCTATGGACCGAGTGGCACGGCGCTGAACCCTCCACCGACATCTGCCGGAGCACCTGCGCCGACTTGGAATCCTCAGACACAGGCATGGAATGCGCCTCCATCTTCCACAGCAACACCTACTCCTGATCCTGGGACAGTTGGTGGTGGAACGTCTGCTCCTGCACCTGCTCCGACTACTGCATCGCCTACAGCATCTGGAAATCCCTATTTTGGGATGAACATCGGAGACTTCACAAAGCCATTCACTGAGCAGTTCAACGCACCGGAACGGAAAGATATTCCAGATGCTCCGGTATTCAAAGCGCCAGATTTCAAGACGCCCAATCCGTTTTCGGCTCCAAGTCCAGAGGAAGCTGCGAAGGATCCGGGCTATCAGTTCACGCTTGGGCAGGGATTGCAGTCCTTGTTGAATAGCCGTGCGGCTGGAGGCAAACTCAACTCAGGAGAGACGGGTAAAGCCCTGATCGATTATGGTCAAGCGGCTGGAACAACACAATATACGAATGTCTATAATCGAGATCTGGCCGATTACATGACGAACTATAAGACCCAATATATGGATCCATATCAGAATGCCTATCAGAATGCCCAAGGCGAGTTCGCGCCTAAACTCACGGCATGGTCTGTCAAGGCTCCTCTGATTCAATCTCAGAATAATACGGATTATCAGAATGCCTACAATAAATGGCTAGAAGATTACAAAATGTATACCGACAATCAAAACAATGCCTTTGATAAGTTCTATAAAGTGCTCGGAGGTTAGGGAATGGCCGGCCCGTTTCAGTTTGAGACGTATCACAATCCCTACGTGCAAAGCATCTCGCAATTGATGCTGGCCCCAGCACAGGCGCAGGCGCAAGCCGCGCAGACGATTGGACAGGCTCAAGCGAATGCGGCACTCGCTCGAGGACAAGCATGGAGCGGAGCGGCACAGAACATCGGGCAAAGTGTTGGTCAAGTCGCGCAGCAGATGGGAGATCCACGACGCATCGAAGAACAGCAGCGGCAGCGCGATCTTCAGGCATTGGACAAAGCCTTTACGATGCCGGGTGGACGAGACTCGATTCTTAATGCCCTACCGGGCCATCTACGCCCTACGGTGCAGAAGCAGTTTCAGGAAGCGGACACGGCGGCGGCGAATGTGCAGGAATCGCAACTGAAAGCCGAAAACGCTACGACGAGTTACGTGCAGACGCTTGCGGAAATTGTGAAGGCGCATGACTACGATCCAGTCGCGATGCAACTCAATATCACGCACGCCAAGGATACATTCAAGAACAACCCGTCCCTATTGA
>Ga0247665_1000019_pt1 | contig 26667 bp, 51 predicted proteins | sample CNK06_metaG_FD_182716 | JGI IMG/M metagenome (GOLD analysis project Ga0247665, IMG submission 182716) | Soil microbial communities from Purdue University Martell Research Forest, Indiana, United States - CNK06 | ecosystem: Environmental > Terrestrial > Soil > Temperate forest > Bulk soil... | reverse complement strand
GCACCCACGACACTGGCGACCGTGCCGACGACGTTCCCTCCCACGTTTCCAGTCACCGACCCGACCGCGCCAGTCACGCTGCCGACTGCCCCCACGACCGATCCGACCGATCCGGTCACATTGCCGCCGACATTGCCCGTCACTGACCCCACGGCTCCGGTCACGCTGCCCACGGACCCAGACAGATTGCCGGTGATGTTCCCGATAATGTCCATCGTTTGATTCGGGAGGTCGATATTCGTGAGCCCGGCTCCAGCCACGCCGATTCGCGCAAAACTATCGCCGGTCTGTGGCGTGTCGCCGGTATAGGTGGTCACGGTGTCCGTCAGTGTGACATTCGGCACGCGGATATTGGTCAGCGTGTGCGCGCCTGTCGCATCCTTGATGTTGTCGAAATCGAGGCCCGCTTCGCCTGTCGCGGCGACATCCAGCGTGCGGCCGGCTGTCGTCGGCACGAGTGGCAGCGCGACAGTCGTGAGGTCGTTCCACGTCTTGACGTTGACGTTGGGCACCCCGCCGACAGTCGGCGTGCTCACGGTCGTGCCGAGCCATTGCGTCGTGTTGGCTTTCACCACACCTGACGTGAAGTCCAGTTGCCCCGCACCAGAGCCCGAGGAGAGCAGGACGCTCGCGCCAATGTCGCGTGCCGTTTGCGTGGTGCCCGCGATCTTGATCACATCGACACGGCCGTTCGCATCGACCGACAGCAGATTCCAGTTCGTCGGCGGTGACAGACTGTTGACACCCGTAATGAACGCGGTCGCACTGTCTGGATTCACGGCCGAGAGCTGGCATTCGATCGGCAACGGGGCCATGTTCGTGGCCCCTTTCAGATGAAACCCGCACGACTTTGCGCCAGCGGCCAAGGCCGCATTTGGCGGGCAGAACTGATACCACCCTGGCATGTTGGTAGCGTCGATCTCTTTGAAGCCACTGGATGTGAACGTGCCCACGGTCATTGAGACCAATGAAATCGCCGTCGCGGTCGTATCGGTGTCGCGATGGTAGTAGGCTGTGAGGCCAGCCGAGTTGTTGACGAGCCCCGCCAATCCGGCGCCGGTCGTGGAGGACGAATCCTGAATAAAAATCTGCCAGATTTCCGACGTGGCGCCCGCGACTTTTAGCAGCTTCATGCGGACAGCCGATCATGAAAGAACGGCCCTGATCCACCGAGGCCATTCAGCGAGGCATTGAACCGCAGGCCAGCCGTCGCCGCCGATGCGGTGCCTTGGAGCACCACGGGATTCGGTGACTGGAACATGCGCCAGACGTTCGCGGAGTGCTCCGTCAGGGCACTGATCGGGATCTTCTGCCGCCACACAAAGATCGCCACGATGGTGCCATTCCAACTGAAGGCTTTGTCTGGGCCGTAGCTCCCGAGTGAATAGGTGCCATTGCCCGCGCTTTCCGCGCCCGCGATGCTCACACCAGTCTGCACGAGGCGCGATTGCACCGTCAGCCCCTTGAGCATGAAATCGACCGTCGCCCCATCGCTCGCCGCCGCCGCGTAGTAGTAATGGCCGTCATTCAGCGGCCAGACGCACGTGCTGCTGATCGCTTCGACGACGCCGGCCTTCGTCATCGCGAGATTGTTTGTCGGGTTGTTTTTTCGATTGCCGACGAAATACGTGCCAGCGGCCGTGGTAGCCGTGTGAAAGAGAATCTGATTGTTTCCGGTGACGGCTGTTTCCACCGATTTCGCGATGACAGCCACCGTCAACATGGGATGCGCCGTGGCGTAGTTTGCGCTCGTGAAGTTCTGCGTGGCGGCGTCGAAGGACACTTCCTTGCCCAATCGGCCCATTTGCCAGACGGGCGAGCCGACCGCCGTGGAGCGCCGGCCCGTGCGCGTGCCGATCGTGCCGCCCGTTTCTTCGTTGAACGCCCAGGCGTCAATCAGCATCCCCGACAACGGATCGGAGTGGAGATTCTTGACGCCTGCGAGCGGTTTCTTAATCATCAGCCGTTCGTCGTTGTAATGGCACGATACGCCACGACGCAAGACGTGGAGAGCGCCGCGCCAGTGAAATTGATCACGATGATCGAGAAGCCATCCGGCATGAACTGGCCCACGGCATTCGAGAGCATGAACGACCGCTGCATGGTCATCTGCGCGGTCGTATACAACATGATCCCCAGCAGCTTCAGGTTGTTCGGCGAGGCAATCGTCGTGGTGCCTTCTGCGCCGGTCGGTAGCGTGGTGGTGCCCTGATCGGCTTGGAGCCACGTCGTGCCGCCATCGGTCGTCATGGCATCAGAGATGTAGACGTAGGCCGCTTTGTCGTTCGCGGGCGCGGTGTTCGCGGTCGTCAATTTGACCGCGATTTCGTAGTCGAGGGCGAGCACGCTCGTCTGGTTATCCATCCTGACAGATTGCCAGCCAGCCGTTGCGCTTGAGGCCAGCGATTGGAGGTTCGTGACCGTGAGGGCGGTATAACTACCGTAGGCGACTTTGTTGGTCGTAGACATTTACGAGGCTCCCCCAGCCGTCCACGTCGTGCCGTCCCAGAAGGTGCCGTAGAACTTCCACGGGTTATTGCCGTTGACTTGCGCCTGAAACACGGTGAATCGCGCGATGAGATCCGCCTTGACGCTGTTCTGGGTCGCACTGGCCGGATTGGTCGATGTGCCGCTCGTTTCGATGATCTGGCCGGCGCGCAACGCGGAGAGTTCGCCCGCTGTCACGTCCTTGACCAGTGATGTCTTGAGCGGATCGGCGTAGAACGGCTGTCGAGCCGATGGCACGTCGGCCCAGAGCACATAACGGAAGTTGAAGTCTCCCGGTTCGTCCACGCGATCGAGAATGATGATTTTACGGGCCATGATTCAGTGCATCGTTTCTGGCGGCACGGTCGCCTCTTCCCACGTCACGGAGACTTGAAACAGCGCGGTCGTCGTCGTGCCTTTCGTGCAAAGCGAAATCGCCGACCCCGGCGCGAGCACCAGATCGCCTCGATAGGTCGCCGCGTAGCGCCACGGGGCGACCGCTGTGCTCGAGATGCCCGTGAACAGCGAGAGCCCAGTGCTGCGATAGAACACGGGTGCCGCCGTAAAGGTATTCGTCGTCGGACTCCACCGCGCCCGGTTGTCAATGCCGGCGCCCACCATCCCCGTGGGATTCACGGCGACAAACGTCAGGATCGGCGCGCCCGTCGCAATGGCGGCGCCAGTAAACGTCGTCACGGCCCACTCCAGACACGTTGGGGCATTGTTCCCGCTGACATACCCCAACTCGAGCCGAATGAGACTGACGTAGCGCCCACTATCCGAGGGGTTCCACAAGGTCGGATGGCCCCCGCCAGCAGCCGGCGCAATGAGCGCGATCCCGGTAGACGCGGAGCTACCGGTGTAGACGCGCCGTCGTCGCGCTTGCTCGTAGTAGCTCCCATGCGCGCGTGTGACCCCGAGCGGTGGTTGCGGCGTCTGTCCTGTGATTTGCGCGAGCGTCCCGCCGCCCCCGCCACCCGTGCCACCGCCGCCAGAACTGCCGGGAATCGTGAAATTGAACGTATCGACGAATCCATCACTCCATGTGACCGACCACGCGAGATAGACGACGCCTGGTGTCGCGGTGATCGTGCCGAGGAGCGTCCCGCAATTATTGAGGAAACAGTTTTGCGTGGTTCCGTTGGCGAAGTAGTTGACTTCGGCATTGCCGGCGCCGTTCGGATTGATGTAAATCTTCCCCACCACGACACCGCCACCGCCGAGCAAGGTGACGTTGATCTGGTAGGTGGTGCCATCCCACGCCGAGGCGCCGAATTGTGAACTGAGGGCCGTGACATCGGTAGGAAAGCCTCCGTCCCGGCCATAGAGGAATCGCACCGTCCGCACGGACCCGCCAGGTCCGTCGATGATGGAGCCGGGATTGCCGCTGTAGGGCGCGTCATTGACGACATTGGCGCCTGCCGTCAGCGTGGCCGTGAGATTGTCGGTCGTCGGCTGCGGGGCCGTATAGAGCCATGTCATGCCCGCAGCCATGGTGGATTATCCGTCCAGCCGCCCGCGACTGGTTCGTCTCAGCACGCAGTCTGCGGGCGTAACTGGCGATTACGCCGCGCTCGCGTTGGCTTCTTCCCATGTCAAGGACACTTGGAAGAGCGCCGTCGTCGTGGCCGCTTGGGTGCAGAGCGAGATCGCCGTGCCAGGGGCCAGCACGAGGTCGCCATCGTAGACGGCGGTCAACGTGAAGGGCGCCACGGCGGTGGCCGCGACTCCGGTGAACAGCGAGAGCCCCGTGCTCCGGTAGAACGTCGGCGCCGCCGTAAACGTGTTCGTCGTCGGAGACCACCGCGCCTTGTTGTCCAGCGAGCCGCCGACGATGCCCGTGGGGTTGACGAACGTCGCTGTCAAGATCGGGGCCGCAGTCGCCACGGCCGCACCGGTCGAGAGCGTGACCGCCCACTCGAAGGTCGTCGGCGCGTTGTTGCCGGAGACGTAACCGAGCTCCAAGCGCACGATGCTGACGTTCCTGGCGCTGTCGGACGGATTCCAGAGCGTCGGATGCCCGCCACCCGTGCCTGGGACGATGATCGCGATGCCGGTGGACGCAGAACTGCCGGTGTAGATCCGGTTCAGCGAGGCTTGCTTGTAGTATTTGCCGTGGAGTTCGGTAACGGTTGCTGTTGCCATGATTTTCCCTTTACGCTTCGGCGAGATGCCTCAGCCCGTCAGACATGGGTTGAACTTACGGATTCGCGCTCGCCCCGACCCCCGTCAGTTTCCGATAGCCTTCAAAACTCATCAACCCGCCCGCGCCCGGTGCGCTGGTGGCAATGATGAACGCCGCGCCTTCCGTCAACGGCCGTCCGATCGCGCCGAAGTTGAACGGAATCTCCACGGGGTCATCCGTGCCGACTGGATAATCCTGCGAGATGAATCCCGACTGATCATCCCCGAGCGTCCACGTCGTGCCAGGGACGCCAGGACTGAGGACCGTGATGACGCCACGCTGGATGAAGATCGTCTGGAACTGCGCGTCTCGAGACGTGTTCAGCGGCACGGCGACCGGATCGGAATCCTGCGAATCCACGATCAGTGTGCCGGAGATGTCCTCGAAGAACTGCCGTTGTCGCAGAAATCCGTCAGCCATTAGGCCACACGGATCATCCGGGCATACGCCCCGAGCAGAATGATGGACACATCAGCGCCCGTCGCGGACGTGTTCTGACAGCCCTGCCACGCGAACGTCCCGCCTGCGTTGACGACCATTGACCCCGTGACCTTCGCGTAGGTGTAGACGGCGGTCTTGGTGTCGATGACCTTCGTGCCGGAGGTGGCCGTCGTGCCCCGCGCTGACACCATGCCGGTGTTGTTCGTCGCGGTCGAGATTTCCATCAGGTATTCGATGGACGTGAGGGTGGCCGTCGTCAGCGCGAAGTTGATCGTGATGCCGCCCGTGGTCGTGATGGTCAGCGGCAGATACATATCGAAGATGTATTGCCCGCTGGCGGCAACGGTCCACGAGAATCCGGTGATCGTCGCGGCGGTCACGTTGGCGTCGTAGGTGATCGACGCCGCGAGCCGCTTGGTGTTGCCACTCCCGCCGAGAATATTGGCGGTCGTGCCGGTGCCCGCGTTGCCGACGTTGAAGTCGCCCGTCACGGCATCAACATACATCAACGCCGCATTCGGGAGATTCACCGCATCGACCGGGGCACCCCCGGCCGATGGGCCGATCGCTACATGGTTGTCAGGCATCGTCGATCCTCTTTTACGCTGCGATGATGACGAAGCCGTCCCACGAGTCCGCGATGAGACTCTGGGTCGTGCCGTTGTAGGCCGTGACGGCCGAGATCACGATCCCGGTGCCGTAGGCCACGCCGGTCGGATAGAACTCCACCGATTCGATGCCGGCCGCGGTGCCAGCCGCAAGGTATTCCTTCTGTGCCTGCATCGCGGTCGCGTGATTCGAGATCGCGAGGTAACTCAGCGTGGTGCCGGTGTATTTCTTCCCGTAGAGCGCGATCAGCGTGCAAGCGCCTGAGCAGACGACGGCCGTCGCGTTGCCGCCGTCGGAGCCGTTCGTGGTGCGATTGAACGCGACGAACTGGAGCTGCGGCGCCCGCTTGTGCTGCGCCATCCACGACTTGATGCCGAACTCAAAGACGTTCTGTGCGCCCGGAGACGCGCCGACGCCCGCGCCGGGACCACCCGTCAGGGCCGCTTGCACCCGCTGCCATGTGAGGACTTCTGCTTCGCCTGAAAACGCCATAATGTAATCTCCTAAGAAGAAGGCAGCGCGGAGTCCTCGCCGACCGCCATCGTTGACGTATCGGTTTGAACAGATTCAGTGCCAGGGATAAACGTCGCCGGTCCAGCGCTCGAGATGCGCTCGCCCTTCAAGTGCTGTCGATACCGCCATGCCTCACCAGAGGCGTGGTAGATGTTGTCGTGATTCTCCGCGTTGACTTTCGCTTCGATCCGCGCGTCTTCGGCGTCCACAAGTTTCGACGCGTTCGTCTCGCCTTCAAACGCTGCCCGCTTCAGATCGTCTTCGGTCATGGCGCCGTCATGCGGCCACGTATCCCGTGATCGCAGTTCGTCGAGCATGTAAGTCAGCGCGCCCATCGTCCAGTTGCGGCAGTCGATCCACGTCACGGGCACGACGTGATACTCGATGCACATCTGCGTATCGGGATCGATCGTTCCGCCGATGCCCAGTGGAGCCAGTCCGCGCGAATACTTCACGCGGTGACAGAGCAGATGCACCGGCCGAAACCGCGACGGGATCAACACCAGATCGGGATCAAACGACAACATGCCGTCGAGCCACCATTGCGGCGGCGCCGGCAAGTCGAAGCTGTTCCGATCCGCGAGGTAGTTGATCATCAGATGTTCGCGGCGGCTTCTGCCCCATCGGTCGGTTGCCGCGATCCGTAAATCTCCCCGTATCTCGGCGGGGAGGACGGACCCGGCACCGCGTCTTTGCCTTCGCCTTCGATCTTCGACCGATCCATCCGCTCACGCGATGAGGTTTGCTCGATCGGGTCCACGGGATCGCCCCACGCGGCCACGCCCACCAGAAACTGCACGTCGTGCGGGTTGTAGGGATCTTCACTCCCCATGACGGGGTTCTGATCCTTGGCGAACCGCACGGCCACGCGCGGGAATCCGTGATTCTTCCCCGGCTTGATCGTGAAGTCCTGCCCGTCGAACATGCAGCGCAGGTTCCCCTGCGTCCGGTTAAACAGTGTGACTGATTCAGGTAATCCCATGCGTTACGTCCTTACTAGATTTCTTACGTTCGTCGTAGTGGTGCTTACGGTGGCAATTCGCGCAGAGAACTTCGCACTTATCGAACTCGGCGAGTAATTTTTCTTTGCTGAGACCAGCAGAGAACGCATTTGCGATGGGAAAGTCCTTCGAGCCTTGGTGATGAAACTCCAAGCAGCCAGGATGCTTCTCGCCGCAACGCTGACAGCCACGAGCCGTCCGATACTCATCCAACCATTCTCGTCGCTTCCGCTTGATCTTTCGCTGGTAATTGGCGTTGCGCTCAGGGTCTCCTGCTCGCCACTCTCGCATCTTTTCACGAATGCGCTTCCGAACGGCAGGTTCAGCATCTCGCTCGGCTCGCTTGGCTTTGACTGAATCCACCCGCGACCGCAAGAGTGCTCGGTCTGCGCGACATCTCCTACATCGACGAGATCCATCAGCTTCGATGAACGTGTTCTCTGGAGAAAATTCGTGTCCGCGAGGGCAGAGCGTGCGGTTCGACTTTTCAGCATTTCGTCGTTGTGGGAGAAAGTGTTCTGGATTGACGCATCGCCGGTTATGACATGAATCCTTGAGAACATGGCCATCAGGAATCGGGCCACGCAATTGCTCATAGGCGTATCGCCGCGCGTTGCCAATCTTTCCGCCCACGCCGAGCCGGAAGGCCGGATAGCCGTTATGACTCGTCGCGCCGATCCACACCCAACAATCGCCATGTCCCTCTTTCTCGATCCGCGCCCAAAACCTGTCGTCAATCGGTAGAGTCTCTGGTTTGTCCATCCAGAGATTCTACCGACGATGGAGTTACCGGTCAATCATTCTCCGCGAACCATGGTAAATGTCTGTCCAGTTAAACCGTCTATCCGTGCGCACTTACCGGGATTGCGCATGAAGAGCTGATACCTGGTATACCACCAGGCTTCCCAAGCGTGCCGCGCGTTGGTGCCCGTGCCGTCACGGACCAGAATTTCACCGCTGGTGCCGGAGACCCACTTGCCGGGTTCCGAGACGTAGCGGACGGCATCGCAGCCCTTCGTGTCCACGAGGAACATCGTCGCGAGCGGCGCCGTGCGGAGCGCCTTGATGTCCACTTCACCCATGGTCAGATCGCGCTGTTGGAACGCCGCCGTGCCGCCGTCCGGCTTCATCAGGGACGTGCCGGTGTAGCGTCGATCGGCCTGCGTGAGCAGGATGTAGACCCGGCGAATCGAGTGATGGCACCAGATCGCGTCGATGTTGCCATCGAGTTTCTGGTTCACGATGTCTGAGACGCGCTGCATGAGGTCGAAGCTGAGCGCGCCCGTGGACGCGGAGACGTAGGACTGGAAGTTCGGATACAGCGAGCGCTGGACGCCGAAGTAGTTGTCCCGATACGTCCCGTCATCGATCAGGGCCATGATGCCCCACGGGGACTTTTCGTAGGCCGTGTCGAGCACGTCGGTGACCGAGCCGTTCGCCGCCTGCACGATGTAGTCGTTGTCGGCCCACGCCGCGTTCGGCGCCGCGTCCACCGTGACGTTCAGACCGTCCGAGGAGCAGGCCGTGATGCGGCAGATGCCCGCACGGATGGCGCCGTTCGCGGGATTGACGGCCGCGATATACATCCCGACCTTCATGAAGCGATTGCCCGCGTTGGCACCTGCGATGCCCCCTGGGGAATCGACGATCAGGGTCGTGTTGGTGCTGGGGGAGGCTTCGTTGATGAGCGCGAAGACGCCGCGGCCATCGGTGCCCATCCAGAATTCCTGCCGGTAGGACACGCCGTCGATGAACCGCTCCATGTTCTCGGTGCGGGTCGAGCGATACGCGCCTTCCTTGTTGGCCGAGTCGTCGAGCTGTTCCTGCGTCACCCGCCAGCGCCCCATGCCCTTGCGCTGCGTGATGAAGCCGTCGATGTATTTTTCGTTGTCGGCCAGCGGGATCGCGCTGTCCTGTCCGACGCCCATGAACGAGTTGTTCCGATCGACGTGCGCCGACCAGATTTTCCCGCGGCCCCCGTCCCACGGACTGGGCTTCGGCTTGAATGCTTCTTTCAGGGAGAACTTGTTGAGGACGGCTTCCGCAATGACTGGCTCGTAGGTGTTCTTGAGCAGTCCGTCTTCCGTTGCTGTATCAGATCCGGGTCCAGCCATGTGCGTGCCTCAAATCAACGACTACCGTTGCCTTGGAAATACCCGTCGGCTTCCTGTTCCGCTGCCGCGAGCATTTCGGACACGGTCTTCATTTTGGAGTAATCGGTTTTCGGTTGCTGCGTGACGACGGGCTGACCGGGGCCGCTGCGCGGCACGCGGACTTCGCCTTGCCGTGCCGTTTCTCGGTAGCCTTGCCGTCGCACAGGTTCGATGAACTTCTCGGTGTAGAGCTTCACGAAATCGGCTTTGAGGGACGGGTCGCGTCCTTCGTAGCGCGCAATCGTGGTCTCGGGGTCGTCCTTCGCGAGTCGGTTGACATACGCCTTGAACATGTCTTCGACGAGTCCGCGATCCACGTCGTAGCCGGCCGCTTCGATCACCTTGTCGCCGATGTCCCGCAACGTGTCCGTCGCCAGCGCCTTGTATTGGAATTCCGCCGCCGCCTTGAAGTCGCCTTCCTTTTCGAGCAGCGAACTCAGACGCTCGATGGCTTCCGGCGTGAGCTTCTGGAGATGCGAAAACTGCGGCAGCGAATAGAACGCCTTCGCCACGCGATCGGCTTCTTCCGCTTCCGGCGTCTTCGGAGTCGCCCCGGCTAGCGCCGCGATGCGTGCGCGTTCGCTGGCGAGCTCCGACCGCAGTTGATCGCGCTCTCGGGCGGCGAGGTTTGTCGCACGTTCCGCGGCGGTAAACCGTTGCGGAGGCACCCATGAGGAGCGATCTTCGGGATACGTGTAGGACGGCGTGGTTGGGGTGGCCGTGGCTGGCGTCGTGGTCGGGGTCGTTTCAGGCGTGGTCGGCGTGGTCGTCGTTTCGGGTGTTACGGCGATTTCAGACATGGAAGGACACTCCGGGTGGAACGGTCTTACGGAAGGAAGTTGGAACAGTCGTGGTCAAGAGTGGGACAGAGTCTGCCACAGACTGTTCAGTTTCGCAAGATGGAACATTTGGAGGCGAAAGTGCGGTGGATTGGACAGTGCCAGAATAGGCCACTATCCGTGATGGAGGCGACTAAAGACTACCAGTGAAATCGGACGATTCCGCTGGTAAAATCCGCCCCATGCAGTTTGAAGAAATCGAAGCCAAGCGGGTCGAGTTCGATGCGTTACTCGCCGAGCACGGGTCCGTGCGTCGGTTGCTCGTGCCCTACGTGCGGGCGCAGTTCACAGCGGAACAAGAGCGGCTGATTGAGGCGTTCACGGCCCCAGAGGACCGCACGACGGCCATGCTGGAATTCCTCGCGGTGTGGACGATGCAGCACATCATCCAGATGCGACAGGCGACGGCGAGTCCGCTCGTCGCCCTGCCGAATCTGCGTCAGTGATCTAGTCCAGTTTCGTCACGTCGTAGGTGTGGTAGCCGCTGCCCTTGAGCGACTGCACGATGTCTACGAGCGAGCGCACCGACGCTTCCAACTTCTCGACGCGGGCTTCCAACGTTGGCACGTCCGGTTCTTTCGGCGCTGGCTCGCGATGCGCCTTGTTGTGTGTTTCGGCCTTCTCGTCGTCGTCGTCCTTGTGCGTAGTTTTGTGCGTGGTCATGATCGAACTCCTAGATCGGCGCTTGGCCGTTTTGCGGATTCATCGCGGGGCCACCAGGAAGCGAATGCAGCCCGCCTGAATTCTGGTTGCTGTTCGCCATTGCACGACTCGCGCCACCTGGGACACGCGATTGCGCGGATGGCTGACCGGGCGACGACGACGGAGCAGCCGCGCCGCTCCCAGAGGCCGGCTGAGCCGCGATCCCGGCCAACCCCGTCGGATCGATCTGCCCCGCCGCCTTCTGTTGGATGGCGATGTCGATCTCCATCAAATACGCTTCGACGAGTTTTTCCGCAGGCGGGAACTTCTTGAACAGCTCGCGCATCGTGTCGGACTTCGCCCACTTCAAGCACTGCCGGCGAGAAATTTCCGGGTCATACCACGGCAACCAACGCAGCGGATACTCCGGCGCGTGCATGTCGGGCGTGGGTTGCTGCGTCACGGGATCGAGCGTCGTCGGCAACTTCTGCGGCCCACCGGATTGCATCCAATCTTCAAAGGCATGCTGGCGGTTCAGGCAATCTTCGATGTCGGCATCGAGCGACGGCTGCATCCCCGAGAGGCCCATTTCGCGCAAACCTTCGTAGACCTGTTCGGGATCTTGGAACAGCAGCAAGCCGAGTTGATGCGCGTGCTCAATCGCCGCGCGCCGTCCGAGGGTCGTCTTCGGTGTCTGCGTCCCATCTTCGAGCACGATGGTGAAGTCGCCGCCGAGTTGCGCCTTCTTGTAGCTCATAAAGGCCCAGGCGCGATTCGGCGACATCACGGCGATGGTGCGTTCGTCTGGGCCGAACGTGCGTTCCAGTTCCAGCGCGTAGCGGATTACGTCCTGATACGCGGAGCCTCTGGCGTTGAACATCGAACTGAAGCGCTCTTGGCCAGATTCCTTGAGCATCTGGAGCGACGAAAACGCGCTGACGCCTTTCGGCCGCGCGCCTTTGAGCAGATCGTTCGTGCCCATGCCGCGCTCGATCATTTCGACGAGTTGTTCACGATACGTGACGACGGAGCCATCGATCGGAATCCCCGGTTCACGTCGCGGCCGTGCGTTGTCGCCGCCGCCAGCGGCGAGCGGATTGAACTGCACATGCACGCCGACCGTGGAGCCCGCTTGTTCGAGGCCGGTGACTTCCGCGTTCTTCGGGTAGACCCAATACGGATTCGCCGTGCGCGCGAGTTGCATCTCAAGCATCGCGTCCGTGCGATTGAGTTGATCGATTTTTCCGATGACCGGATCGAGCGCGCCGCGGCCGAGCACCCGTCCCGGCACATATTCGTAGGCTGCGTGCGTGAACGTCCAGAGCGGATTGCCTTTGATGTCCTTATAGGGCAACGGTCCAGGCAAGTTCTGTGAGTCGAGACGCAGCACTTGCGGCACGCTATCGCCGGCCACGCGAATTACCAGTCCTTCAGGATACGTGTCGGAGGGTTTTGCCCACAGGTCATACAACGGCACGCCTTCGGACGTGTTCGTGCTCGCGCCGACATCGAACGCACGTGGAGCCATCCCGAGATCGGAATGGAACGGCAACGCGCGGAAGATTTGCAGCGAGCGATCGGTTGGCTGGCGCTGCCAGTTGATTTTATCGACGTAGGGTTTCAGTTCGTCGGTCTGTTCCGCCGTGCGTTTGTCGAGCCACGACATGCGGATGATTTGATCGACGGCCTTCCACCGAGGCTTGCTCAGTGGGAAGGCGACTTCGAGCGGCGAGAGCGGGACCGTGACGCCGCAACCTTTCGGGAGTTTATCGACGTGCGGTTGTCCATCTGGTCCGACTTCCGGTTGCCACTGTGTGCCCTGACACGTCGGGCATGTGTTGCGGTTGTCCGCGATTTCGTCGGCGCGGAGGGACAAGCCGCATTCGACGCAGGTTTCATACGGAATCGTATCCGTCCCGTGGGTCGCGTCTTTGTCCCAATACGTGTGATAGAACACGTTCCCGCAGGCAATCAACCAGCCGTCGCCTTCCATCAACACGGCGTTGAGATCGTGGATGTCGTGCAGGATCGGCGCGAGATCATCCGCCGTCGCCGCCGTGATGATCGCTTGCGGATCGCGGCCATTCGGTCGCACGTTCACGCCGAGTTGAATCGCCGTGAGCATCGCGCGGATCGATTGCACGCCTTCGGTCGGCAGCGAGGTCGTGGGTCGTGGCGTCCCGCGTGCGAGGCGCATGTCGCGCCAGCCTGCACGGTTATCATAGAAGATCCACTGCCGGCCCATGATGTAATACAAATTTCGGAGCCAGGTGCGCTCGTAGATCCAGCGCTGATCGAAGGATTCTTCTTTCGCCTTGGTGAAGTGGGCGAGCAGGGCCGCGTCATCTTGGAGATTGATTGGGCCGGTGCCGTTGTCTTTCAGGGCTGGCCCTTGCTTCGCGGCGAGCAGTTGCGCCATCAAGCCGGGGGGTGGCATCCCGCCGCCGTTGCCGTTGACGGGCGCACTCGGAGGAAACATCAGCGTGGAGCCAGCAGTTCGCGCCATTCTTTGCGGCGCAAGTCTGCTTCATCCTGCGTCCACGGCAGTCGCAGTCGCGCAGCATCGCCGAGCGCAAAGTCCGTCTGTGGCGTGCGTGGAGGCATGACTTCCTCGATGTTTTCGAGGTCGTAGACGTAGACGAATTCTTCGTTGCTCGCTACGCATCGGTAACGATACGTCGCCAGAAACGCGCCGCCATTTTCGGCTTCGTATTGTTGCTGACGACGAGGCGTGATCGGTCCAGGCAGCACGATGCGAACCTTGGTCGTGGCAGGCACCATGGACACGTCGATCAGGTCGCCATTCGACCATCTTCGATCCACGAGAAGATTCTTTAGATCGATCACTGGTAGACCACGACGCCTTCGTTATCGAATTTGATCCCCGCGCGCTTCGCGGCTTCGTCGCCCATGTCCTGAAACGGATCGGGCGAGACTTGCGCGGCCTGTTGAGCGGCGATGTGGTCCGCGCTTGTGCGGATCGGGTTGGTCACGATCTCCGGCACGGGAATCGGGAGCTGCGTCACTTCCCGAAACAGAATCGCGCGTTCTTTTTCGAGTTGGTTCACGCGCACACACAGCCAGTCGATGAAGACTTGCTGACCGGAGACGCGCTTTTCGAGCTCCACGTTCGCGGCGTGCGTCATCGCGAGTTGGCGGAAGGGATTCCACGACATCAGCGGAGGCTTTCCAACTTGGTTTCGAGTTCGCGGAGGTCGTTCGCGCAATCGCTGACGGCATGCCAGTCGGATTCGTCGGTCTTCATGCGGAGATACGCGATCAGCACTTCGCGGTTCTCCACGAGCCGATGTCGAATCGCAGACTTCGGATCACTCAAGAGACACCTATCGCGCAATGGGTCACATAACGCCTCGCGGGGTTGGAATTCACTTCAAGGTGCCGAGAGAATACCCGAAATGCGTTTCAACGGTCAACCAGAATGGTCCTAAAACGCGCCACGATGCCCTGAGAGCGACTTTCGGACGCGGATCGACCTTCCGGCCCTGATCGCTACCACGTTTGGTCTGTATCCCCGATTCCGCCATTCCCGAACATCTCCCCGAACGGGTAATTCGCGTCTTCGGCCGGCAGTTCCAGCCGCTTGGCGTCGGATTGTTCGATTTCAGCCACGCGCAGGATGTCCCGCCGCGTTTTCTCGTCCAGCTTCGACAGGTCGCGGCCTTCGCGCTGTTCGGGCACTGTCGGCAGGCTCGGCCACGACAGGAGCGCGATGCGGAGCGCGGTTGGTAGCTCGTCGGCCTGGTGGAACGTGCGTTCCTGTTGCCGCTTCTCGCCGGAGGGCAGTTCGTTCGCCGCGAACCGATACGCTTGCATGTCTTCGATCAGCAGCGGCACAGTCGGCGCGAAAAACAATTGCTTCGCGTGGAGCCACGACTGCACGCGCTGAATGCCGGCGAGGTCATCCGATTCGACTGGACACACGCTCACGCGGTGCTGCGCAAATTCGATCTGGATTTCGAGTTCCTGTCTGGAACACGCCCACTGCGGTTTCAAATCACCCACGACACGCTGCAAGGCTTGAAGATGCGCGGCGAGCGCGCGGAGTCGCTGGCGATACTCGCGCACGGCGATCATGCCGAACGGCGTGGACACGAGAATCACGGCGGCGAGCGGGTGATCGATCCCGGACTTCAGCCCGAGGATGCACGGCCGTTCCGGATCGATCTTCGGCCACTCCGGAAGAATCTCTTTCAGCGTCATAGGCACGGCATTCCGATTCCAAACGGCACATCGTTGAATTCAAGTTCGGTGATGTGGCAGCGCACGCATTCGTGCGTCAGCGGATGAAACGCATGATCCGACTGAGCGAAGGCACGCCGTTCTGGCTTTGTGAGATATTCCGTCACGAGTAAACTGATGCGTGCTTCATGCGCGAGTTCTTCTTCGCTGAGGCCAGATTCCCACGGTGGACGCGTATCAGAGACAGGCTTCCTGAACCAAGTCCACGGCATACACACTCCCGGTGAAGTTCACGAAGTTGCCCATGTATTCCTGTTCAAAGAGTTCGTGCGACATCGTGGCGCGGGCCGCTTCGATTTCGTCCATGCAGTGCTCGCGAATCCACGGATTGTCCATCGTGGCGAAGCGCCTCGCCCAGAATCCTGGGATGTGTTGCTCCGCGGGTTTCCAGAACCGGCGATAGCACCAGTCGAAGCCGAACGGCGACATCGTGAAAAAACAGTTCCCGAGATTTTCGGTCAGCGACGGGCGGAACACGTCCCACGCGCGCTCGACCATCTGGGTCGCTTCATCGAACCAGCCCCAATGTGGCCCTTGGCCGCGGCCGCGTTCGGGATCATCGAGCGACCTAAACTGCACGACGTGATCGTTCGTCATCGTGAGTTCCATGTGGACCGAATCCCAATTCGCCACATCATCCGGGTTCAGCAATTTCGAGATCGCGGGAATCGTCGCGTCGTGGAGCACCTTGAACGTCGGGCCGCAGATCCAGCCGAGACATCCCGGCGCTTGCATTTCTTCGAGCGCGGCTTCCGCACCGATGCGCGATTTCCCGCCGCGGCGCCCCGCGAAGATCGCGAGATTCTTGTAGACCTTCTCCGCGAAGACCTGGGAGGTTTGTTCATCACCGCAACGCGGGCAGAGAAAGATTCCCTCACGGCCCACGGGCGCTTGCATGTCGCAGTGCCGACAGACGCGCAATCGCCGCGCATCAAGGAACGCTTGCTGCGGTTCACTGAATGTGATCGGCTTATGGCGATCCAGTCCGCAGTAGGGCGGTAATCGCTTCTCGCGTGGCACGACTAGCGCGAACCTTTCGCGTGCTGTAAGGCCGCGAGACTCGCCGGCATCTTGTCGGCTTTTTGCTTTTGATGGATCGCGATGGCTTGCGCTTGTTTCGGATTCGTCACGATCCGGCCAGTCTTTGAGCCGCTATGGAGCCGTCCTGACTTGAACTCGTGCATCGTGTCGTCGTAATTCGGCATGGGTTCACTCTCCTGCGATATGCAGTTGTTTCAGAAACTTGGCGTCGAAGGTCTCGGCGTTGATCCGCGCGATGATTTCCTGACGCCGTGCTTCAAGGAACACGCAGAGTCGGCGGGCGAGTTCGGTATCGTTTTGCAGCACGAGCATGAACTGCATCGCCGCTTCCGTTTCGGGGTCGTCTGGGCTCATGGGGTCTCGCGGTAGGCCGGCTGATCGTCCCAGTCGTGAATGTCGAGCGGCAACAAGGGCACGTCCAGCGGTGGTTTCCCTTCGGCGCATTCGACGCAGCGCGCTTTTTGTTTCGTCACACCGGGCAGTTGCAAGAGTTGCATCCACGATCCGGTCTCGAGCACGACGCCACAGGACCCGCAGCGATCCGCATAGGCGACCTTCGTCCAGGTTCTCATCGCGCTGCTCGATTCGTTTCGATGATCGTCCGATTCGCGCACATCGCGCCGCTGGTGCATTTCGGCGCGTCATGTTCACACCGCCACGGCTCGCGTGCCGGTTGTTCCGAGCGTGGTGCCTTTCCGTTCCCGTTGCTCCAGCCCTTCGCGCTCACGGCTTCCTCAAATCGTTGCTTCCAGTAACTGAGCGGCTTTGCGACAGTCGGTCGTTCCTCCTGGCGTTGCTTGTCCGTCGCGACATACCACGGCAGGATGTCGAAATCATCGATATGTGCGCCGAGCTGTGTCACGAACTGCTTGTGCAGGAACTCCGGCACACAGAATGCGCTTCCGTCTTCCGGTTGGCAATAGGCATGTCCGCGATGTTCCTTCCTTGGATTTCCGCGAAGCGGGGAGTGGGGGGCGCGTCTTTCCTTCCCTTCAGTTCTGTTCTGTTCTGTTCCCTTCAGTTCAGTTAGGTTCAGTTCCGCGCGCGCGCGCGAGGGGGATTTTCCGGGAATTTCCCGGATTTTCCGGTGATTTCCGGGAGGTGGCGGTAAGTCACTGGTAGGCTTGCGTTTATGGAGTCCGACTTGATGTGGATCGAATTTCACGATCTGGATGAACCTCCGGTCCTCATGGGCATACCAGATGATGAGATCGACGTTGTGGAGGTGCTGAAGGCCGCGCTCAAAGTCGGCTCGAGACCGTGGGGATGCCGGATGATAGCGGTGCTTGACGGTGAAAATATCGCCTTCACTCCGACCGTAATCGTCGGAATGACTCACTAGGAGCGGGTAGAGGCTTTGGCAGAATTCTGCGAGGTCGCCGGCTTCGTCAAACAGCGCCGCAAACTTCTCGGACGTGCTGAGCGTCTTCGAGATCATTCGGCCGCGCGCCACCCTAGTAGTCCTTCTCGATCGGCTCAGTTGCGGCTGTATGCTCGTATCTCCAATTACGACAACAGCCGGCCACGTATTTGAAGTTCTTCCGCATGTTCCGCTGGGCCGCGGCATCCATGAAGCCCCGAATGACTTCGCGCGGGCACCATTTCAAGGCGCCAAACAGCCAATTGAAGTCCTGCCGACCGATGGTGCGCGTGCCATCGTCCTCGATTAGGACGTTGCCACCGTTCTCAAGCCAATACTCGATGAGTTCCCATGCTTCATTGTCGCGGCGATGTCGATCGCGTTCAATGACGGTGTTGTATTCGTTGAGTTGTCGCTGGCGCTCTAGGAATTCGATGGCTTTGTCGTGCGGTTCTTCGCCGGTCATGATCACACTGAGCGGCACGTCGGACTTTCCGCGGTTGCATTGCCAGCATGATGTGAGCAGGTTCATCTCGTCATCGCTGCCACCATCGGCGCGCGGGATGATATGGTCAACCTCCAGAACCACTTCTGGCGACTTCCGGCCACAGTAACGGCATGTGAAGTCATCTCGCTTAAAAATCTCGAATCGCGCGCGTGGACTGACCGCCATCGTCGAACCCCCCATCCAGGCTGAATTGCGGAAGTGCCGAGGGTGACTCTGCCCGCTGGGATGAGCAGCGTTCAGACGAGGTGACTGCCGCCACATCACCCCGGCACGAATAAGTCTACGCCCGCTGTCAATCTGGTGCGAGTTGACACGCTTTGTTGCGATGTGTTACGGTCTGTCTACGTTATGAAGATCGAACGTATCGATAAGATGGTCGCCTTTCGGACGACGGGATCTGAGGTCGTCAAACTCCGGCAGATTGCTGAGCGTGAACAGTGCAGCATGGCCGTCATCCTGCGCCGGATCTTCCGCCGTGGGCTCGCGCTCGAGAAAGCCAAATCATGAATGGAATCGAAGCGAACCATCGTCTCCGCATCGCTGAAATCGAACAGGAGATGGAAGCGCTGATTACCGAAAATAGGCGCAAACTAGAGCGCCTCCATACATGGCAAGTCAGACTCGCGTGGTTCTCTGGAGTCTGCTTCGTCGTCGCGGCGATTTTCTTCGTTATTGGCAGGGTGATCCGATGAAGAAACGATCCACGCAACTCCTCCATGATGTGACGGTCGCCCTGTGCCAGCATTTGCCGCCGATCGATGCGGCGAAATCCTCGGTGGAAGTCGCAGCCCTGATCGCGGATCTCGCGCTGAACATCGTGGAGCAGATCGAGCACATCGTGGAAGGTGCCGAGTGATCCTGAAACCGCTCGACACCGTGGCCGGCTTCGCGGTGGAAGTGTCGGAGATTCCGCTGCTGGGATCATTGCGTGAGCGGAGCGAAGCGGCGTATCGCGCGGTCGTCGCGCAGTTTCCAGAGTATCGGATTCGACGCTACGAACTCGCGGATGCCTCCGAGGGGATCTTCTGGTTGGAGCGCAAATGAGTGATGAAGTATTGGCGCGAGCCGAAGCGTTGACGCAGGAAGAACTCGCGGCGCGGTTCGATCATTCGACGCACATCCAGATCGATCATTCCGTCTCGCGCAATGTGCTGAAGTCGGAGTGGGTGCGTTCGTCTGCGGCAGAAGGCGCGAAGTATGGCTATGCCTGGAAGCGCACGACGGAGCGTGATCATGAATCCAAATTGGATGTGACGGTGACCGGGTCGCTGGACGTGCTCGCCTTAGCGCGCGTCATATTGGACGAGATTCAGCGACAGCACGAGAGCCGAACGTGAGTCCGCTGAGGTTCAAGAAGCCGCTCAAGCGTTCGACGATAAAAGCGAAACGTCGCAAGGTGAAGAACGCGCACACCGCGGAAGTCCGCGCCTACGTGTTTGAGCGGGACAACTACCGCTGCCGTGTCTGCAAAAAGAAACCGGCCACGTCGATGCACGAAATCCGGCCGCGCAGTCTCGGCGGAAAAGTCTCGCCAGAAAACTCCATCGCGGTGTGTGGCGATGGCACGTCGGGCTGCCACGGCATGCTCCAGCGGCACATTATCGGCGTCACAATCTTGTCGGACGGAGGCGCCGAAAGTTCACTTTCGTTCGACTTCCCTGAATGAAGATTCTTCTGTTCGCGCTCGGAGTCGTTCCGATCTTCTACGGTATCTATCGGGTATTAGCGAAAGAAGATGCTGCGAACCGGCACAAAGCCTGGATGATCGACCACGACCGAAGGTGCTGGCGGGAAGGCGTCGATCTCCCAAAAATAAACTGGTCAGCGATGAAACGGCGGCATCTGGATGGGCCGCGCTACAACGTCACTCGGAGGCGTGCTTGACTTCGCAATCTAAAAAGACTAGTCTGACTGGCGTGACGATCATGGTCCGTCTGGTGCCGCCTGAACTCTGGCAGCGATTCAAGGCGCAAGCCGCGCTCGAAGGCGTGACGCTGCGGAGTCTGTTCGTGGATGCGCTCCAACTGCGGCTCAAGAAAGCGACGAAGTGAGTCATGGGTGATCACCCTGCCGCCGGAGGCGCCCCCAAACGGATTCAGCGCCGAAGAACGAGAGGCTGGACACGTCCGCCCGGAGCGGTTTACGTCGGCCGTGGGACGCAATGGGGCAATCCGTTCCGGCTGGATCATTCGTTGAAGGGTTGTCCAGCGAACGTGGATCGCGAGCAAGCCATTGCGAAATATCGCTTCGAGATCGTGCAGAAGAACGGCGGCATCGTGGGATTCAATCGTTTCTGGGTCGTCTCGAAATTGCGCGGTCGCGATCTCATGTGCTGGTGTCCCCTTGATCAACCGTGCCACGCCGACGTGCTGCTGGAGCTCGCCAATGACTGAAAAAGCTGCCGCCGGAGGCGCGGCCCCCGTGTCCCAAAATCAGGAGTGGCAAACCGCTGCGCTTCTGAAAGATCGGACGCGGCGCGCGATTCGTGATCGGCGCTCGGCTGGGGAATCAGTCGCGTCCCTCGCGGAGGACTACGGCGTCCCTGATGTCTTCATCGAGTCGCTGTGTGCGTGGCAAATGTTTCAGGATGATCCAGTCGCCGCCCCACCGCAGGAGCAGGAGGCCCGCAAGGGCTTGATCGAATTAGGTTGGTTCGAAGGACTACCAGAGCAGGAGCAGGCCGCCCCCGATTTGAAGGCGTTGCTGAAGAAGCATGGCTTCGAGATGTGCCCAGTGTGCTCAGAGGGGAATGCGCTTCCTGGGTGCGAACAGACGGCGACATACGACAAGGCGCTCAGGTTGCTGGTTGATGTTCTCTCCGCTCTCCCCGTCCGACGAGGGAGAGGAGAACCGCAAGAGACAGAAGAAGATACGAAGAATGATTCGCGCGCTGGGGAGCCTGTGACCCTGCCGTATGCGCGGGCTACCGCACCGACCGACAGAGGTAATTCGTGACGCCTCCGCGCTGGTTCCAGACGTATCGGATGGAATGGATTGCTGAGACGTTGCGTGTATTCGGTTTCATCAATCGCCAGCATCTTCAAGTGAAATTCGGCATGTCGAGGCCGCAAGCCTCGGCGGACTTGGCGGCATTCGCGCGCCGCTATCCAAAGGCAATGACCTACGACCTTTCCGGCAAACGTTACATCGCAAGGAGAATCACGTGATCACGATCAAGCCGAGTCCCACCGCCGACACCAGAACGTGCGATTTTGCCAACGTCACGAAGGACACGCTCTATGCCAGTTCCGTGCAGCACATCGCTGACGTGGGGCTCGCGCTGACGTTCTTCCGCGATCAGATTTACAAGTCGGACGTGAACCATGACACCGACAAGCTCACGGACATCGATGGCTTCCACGCCGATTTCATCACGGGTTTCAAAGAAACCGGCTGGTTGACGGGTCATTCAGTGACCTTGGCCCAGGTTGTTCATCATCGCGAGACGTTCCCAACACCGACGGTGCAGGACAGCGCGAACAACGGCGGATCCTCCCAATACGAGCGGAATTCGCTGCCCCTGAATGCCGTGATTGGTGGCGCACTGAACCCGACGTGGGTCGAGTGGCTCATGGGATACCCGCTCGGGTGGACCGTCTGCGAGGGTTGGGGAACGCGATCGTCCCGCAGATCGCGGAATGGATCGCCCGTCGCATCCAAGAAGCGGAAGCCTAACGCGAAGCTGGCTCCCCCGGAGCCGGAGAGGTAGCCCCGAATGACAATCCCGAGACGAGCGTATCTGGAGAAGCAGGTTCCGGCTGAGCGCGCGATTCGAGAGGCGATTGACGCGGTCGAATCGCTGCCAGCGGATACTCGGTTGACTGATGCCGTGGTGCTTCTCGGCCAAGCGAAAGACAAGGTGAGCGACTATATCGACGCGCAGTTGTTCCCTGCGGAGCCTGACAAGGAATCCCGTGAAGCCTGAATACGAGCCGACGCATACCCATCAGGCGATTGCCTACCTTATTGAGGAGTGCGGGGAAGTGCTCGCTGCTGCTGGAAAGTCGCTGCGATGGGGCTTGGACAGCGTCAACCCGGAATTGCCCATCGAACAGCAGGAAGCCAATCGAGACTGGTTACTGCGCGAAATGAAGGATCTGGCTGGCGCGGTGAAACGTGTGCGCGCGTTCATTGAGGTTGCGGAGCCGGAGAGGTAGCGATGCCCCGAACTGACATGAAGCCGTTTCGTTGCCTGACCTGTGACGCTGAAGTTGAGCACGTCGGAGATTCCTGCGAGCGGTGTATCAAGGCAGCGCGTGAGGACAGGCTACGAAGTGAGGAAATTGAGCGCCGGGCGTCTGAACTTGCCGCTTACGACAGGAGAACGCGTTGGTGGTGGTATGACGATGACGGCCGACATATCGGCATTAGAGGGCACCGTTGAGCACAGCACATTTCAACCAGTTGACTGAGGTCGAGGCCGAGGCGCAGGCCCAGGAGCCGGCTAAACCGTGAGCGATATTCATGTGCTACCCATCAACGACTTACGCGAGCACGCCGAAACGCGCCAATGCTGGTGTGCGCCTGATGTCACCCAAGATCCTGACTCCGATGCCGTGGTCATCCACCACGCCGCAGACGGCCGAGAGCTAGTCGAAAGGCATGGCCTCCACTGATCACCAAGCAGACAACCATTAACCCGATAAGGAGAACCCGATGACACACAACGAATTAAGGCAGGCCGCGATTGACTGTTTGGCGAGAGCGTTTAAGGGAGAGGGCGACGTTCAGCCCTATGTTGTGCAAGCGGCGGTATCGATTGCGCTGACGCCGAAGCCGAAGGCATGAAACTCAGAGCCGCAGAGGAACCGATACCACCAAGGATAGAGCCGGAATGCTGCGAAGGGTGCGGGCTCGTCACGTTTGGCGAAGGGCGTCGGACTGACGACGACGTGTATCTCTGCGGCCCATGCTTTGATGCCGTTCCGCTGACCTATCCCTGCGTTGGATGCGGCGCTAATCTAATGGCTAAGCCTAACATGCTTTGCGGCGAGTGCGCCTGCGAAGACGATGGCGACATATGGTGAGAGGTTTTCAAACTATGAAGGTAGAGCGTTGTTGGCATCACAGCAATTCAGGCGAAGTGGACGTGGACCCTGAGCCATCTTTCGAATACGTATCGGTGACGCTGACGCTAGATGAGGCGCGACGTTTGGGGGATGGTGAAGTGCGAACGTGTGTTGACCTGCAAAACGCTGTAGTCAAGGCGCTTCGCCAAGTATTGTCTCTGCCGATTCCACCGCCCCAGCAGGCACCCCGATGAGCCAGCAGAACACTCCGTGGCGTGATCTTGTTCGCCTGATCTGGAACTACGCCCTGATGATCGTGGTTACGGTCATCTTCGTCGGCGTGGTGCTGGCCGTGACTGGCGGACTCTGGCTGGCTCGCTATCGTGAATGCCGCGCCCACGGCTTTTCGCAGTTCTACTGCTGGACGAGCAAATGACAAAATTTGGAGCCGGAGAGGGACCGATCGAGGCCACGCCCCAACTGAAAGCCTACTGTCTCGACTGCGGGATGGACTACGACGACTTCGGGATGGACGTGCTGTTGCCGCGTCATCAGTGGCTCGACATTCATCCCGCTGAGAACGGGTTGCTCTGCGCGCTGTGCATCGTGCGTCGAGCGCACAAATTGCCTCGTGCCGTGGCGCTGCACGCGGTGATCGGCATCGCGCCAGAATGGACCGGCGATGGGCGTCAGCACGCGCCTGAAGCGGAAGTATCGACGGCGACAACGCTCCGGCCAGAAGGTTCGGCATCGGCTACGAGCAGGCCGCACGGGAACGGTGCGTCACAAGCAGCGGCAGGGGATGCTCCACGAACTGAAACGCAAGCAGAAGTAGCGGGAGGCGGGTCAGCACCGTCACGCTCCCTTCCAGCCCCTACGTGGCAACCAATTGAGACGGCACCGAAGGATAAATTGACTCGGATGCTGCTGCTGAAAGGCAGGTCCGTCTGCATCGGCTCGCGTGGGTTCTACAACGGGTGGAGCGCGGACGGCGACGCCGACGCGTTTACATTTTCAGGCCCGACGCATTGGATGCCATTATCGGCCCTCGTCGGGCTGAAGGAGCCAGCCAGCCATGAAAGGGAAGCCTCACAAATGGACGCCGAACGAACGACGCCGAGCGCGGAATTGGGTCGAGCGGAATTGGACGTTCTTGGTGCTCCACAGCCTGTATCAACGCTGGGGACTACCAACAGTTCAACTCCGCAATCTCCTGAAGTAGCCGCCACGCGGGCGGCATCCCCGCAGCCATTTTGTGAAGGGTGCATCCGTGGCCTAGGCATTTTCATGCGCGGCGACTTCACAAAGCGATGGCATTCGATAGACGGCCGGGACGTGCTCTGCACGACGGAGGACACGACTGACACGGTATCGCGAGCCATGCATGTCAACGGCGTGCGTGGTGTTGAAGCGTGCTTCTCGAAAGAGGAATGGGAGGCCGCGTCGAATGAAATGCACGACTCTGGTAATTCAAGTTGGGTCGGCATCGTGCGAATTGCCGTCGAGAACATCAGAATCGGACGCGCCGACAAACTTTCGGAAAAGATCTCCGCCCTCGCCCAGGAGATGCGCGACGAGGTTCAGCGAATCGGAAAGGACTTCGATATTTACACGGTGCCGTCGTTGACGGTATGGCAATGGGTAGAGAAGCTCTCGCGGCTCCTGGCCGACGCCGAGTAGGGCTGAAGATGGATAAGCGCAAGAACTGGTCAGCCGAACGTCGGAACAATATGGCTGCCGCTCAGCGTGCCGCGTGGCAACGGCGTCGAACGAACGGCACCGCTGGTGGACGGCCGCGCCTGACTCGTCCTTGGTTGAACATCTTTGAGGAATGCCTTGAGGCGCTGCGCGTCCGCGCATGGCAACTAGAGCATGTCGTGGTGACGTTGAACGCGCTGAACGATCAGGACGAGGTGTTCCTGAACGTCTACGGCATGGCGCAACAACATCGTGAGCAGATCGATTTCGCGCGGCAGGCGTTACAAGGCGTGATCCGCGTGCAGATGAAACACTTTATGCCGCCGCTCTCGTCGTCGAAGGAGACCCCCACATGAGAATCGTTCAGAAGTTTCGCGCGTCGGACGGCAGCGAGTGGGACGATCCGATCAAGGCGGCGAAGCGAGAGACGCTGGATCTGGCGGTGCGCGACATCGAAGGCACGCTCAATCCACCTCCGCGTCCTGGGACTCGTCACGAAGTCGATGCAGCCGCGTGGACGAAAGCGAAAACCGCCGTGGTGGAGTTGTGCCGGCAAGAGTTCCCGTGCGAGTCTGCGTTCAAGGCCAACGCAGCGTCTATTCATCCGTTCAGTTTCGCCGGCCGCATGTTGTCTGATGTCGGTGGCCCGCTGTATCGGATCTGGTGCCGTTTCATGTGCGTCGGCGGTGATCACTACGAATACGATCAGCCATTCTTCGCGAATCATCCAGAGAAATTTGTGAGCCGAGAGGACTCCCCCACCCCATGAGCACCGAGGAAGAGTTAGAAGCGAAGCGCACGATGAGCGCGATCGCGTTGTGGTTGCTCGAGAAGGGCTTCATTCGAGACGGGGGAAATCTCTGCAAGGCGTTCGACCCGCGCTCGGGCTATGACTTCTGCGATCTGGAATTCTTCCCACTGGCGCGTTACGACGGCGATCTCGGATGGGACGCGATCATCGGCCACCACGCGAGCGGCACGAATCCGCGCATGATTCTCGGCACCTGCGAGACGCTGGAAGAAGTGCAGATGGTCTATCACTGCGTCAGCACGATCAACGACGGCTACGATCCAGAACGCAACGCCGGCCGAAAAGTGAGCCGAGGGCGGCCCGAACACTATAGCGGCCATCAGATTGGCGTGTGTGCGCGGATCGAGGTGTCTGAAGGGCCGCTCGGTAAGAACATCAGGTATTGGGAACACAGAGATTGCACCTGCCAATTCGGCACGCTACCGCCTCAGCCCGAGAGAGACAAAAGAGATCGCGGGGCCACCCCATGAGCGATCCGCAGACCCCGCCCGAGCACGCCGCTGAACCGTCCCGCCTTCCCTAAGCTCGATCAGCGCCCCTCAGAATGGCTAGGAGCCTACTTCTGGCCCCACGTTGACCGTTCCAACCCGCTAGGATGCTGGCTCTGGCAGGGACGCCGTAAGAGCCTTCAGTGCATCCCGGCGCTCTCCTACGGCCGGATCGCCATCGAAGGAAAGGACTACCTCGCCCACCATGTCGCCTGGATGATCTTCCGGGGCTCGCTCCGCGGTATGTGGGTGCTCCACAAGTGCGATGTGCGCCAGTGCGTCAACCCGCATCACCTCTATCTCGGCAACAACGACCTGAACGTCCAAGACGCGGTGGCTCGAGGCCGGTTGGCGGATTGGCTGGTCTCGGACGAGGGAGAGTTCTCCTCGTGGTATGACGACGCCAGCGCGCGCGATTTAATGCTTGACGAAGACTTCAGATTAGGATTCGAGAACTGCGCGCTCGTCACGGCCCAACGGAAAAGACTTGACAGGCCGCTCGAAATGGCGGATCTCAACAGGCGAGAGTGTTACGAAAGGTAACTAATATGCTTAGGGAAAATGAGAATTGAGTGAGATCGTAACGACAGAACTGAAGGAAAACCGGAAAGTGTTACGAAAG